>Ga0307515_10006004_pt1 | contig 24448 bp, 5 predicted proteins | sample 17_EM_MG_FD_194513 | JGI IMG/M metagenome (GOLD analysis project Ga0307515, IMG submission 194513) | Populus trichocarpa ectomycorrhiza microbial communities from riparian zone in the Pacific Northwest, United States - 17_EM | ecosystem: Host-associated > Plants > Roots > Unclassified | place... | reverse complement strand
ATCCGCGCCCTGAGCGTAGCAGAGGCCCCCTATTTCAACATTATCCGGCAACCTGGGTATCTAGTTATAGGGATTGGGCCCCCTATTAAATACTAGATTGTCCTCCTATACCTCACGAATAGGTGCAAGGGCCTAGGTTTAGGCCCCAGGGCAAAAGCAATACCAAGTCATATACACCCCGTTGTAGAAACCCTTTGATAGAAGAGTAGATAAGAGACCTCAGCATGCAGGCCCAGGCGGAACGCAAGTGTTATTTATCAAGAGATATTCACAGGAGACTTGAAAAAGGAGCTAGGGACAGGCACACGACTTTAGACAGGCAATATACAGACGTGGCAAAGATGGTTCAAATAGCAGATAAGGGCAAGACAGGCATTTAGACACTCCTGTAAGGAGTCTCAAAGCAGTAACCTAACGGTGTTTTTCCTCCCGTTGATGTAGTACGGAGGCTATCTGGAGTATTACCTCTCACGTTTCCCTTGGGGGTTTTTTGTTCACCCAAAAAAATGGGTTTTTCTCAGTGTATATTGGGGTTTTACCATAGGAATTAGTCTGCGTGGACCCATTAGGGGGACCGGGTCGGACGGTAAATTGAATCTACTACTACTAATTACAAAACCCTAGAAATAATCTTAACTACATAACATTCTCTAGTTCTTACTAATTTACTATAGCCTTAATCTTCTTTAGATCTATACTAAGTTGGCTTAGTTTAATAATTAATCTAATAAAATTGGTCTTCCTAGTAAAGAACTTACATTTCTTAATTACTACTAGCATTTATTCTTCTTATAGTCTCTTTAAGACCCATTTAATATATTCCCTATATTCTTCCTTAGTTATTAAGTAGATAATAATATCGTTAAGGTATACTATAACAAATTTATCTAAGTATTCTCCTAACATATTATTAATACGTTTTTAAAATATTGCTAGTATATTTATAAGTCTAAATTATATAACTAATGGTTTATATAGTCCTTCTTTTAACCTAAAGGCTGCCTTTTATTTATTACCTTCCTTAATCCTAATCTAGTAGTATACCCATCTTAGATTTATCTTTGTAAAGATTTACGTATTACTTATCCTATCTTAGATTTTGCTAATTAAGGGTAAAGGATATCTATCCTTTTTAGTAATGCTATTTAACTGTTTATAGTTAATATACAGCCTTAGTTTACTATTTTTCTTTAGTATAAACAGTACTAGATAACCCGCTAATAACTATAATGGTCCAATATATCCCTTCCGTAAGTTTTCCTAGATAAACTCTTTTAATGCTTTACCTTCCTCTTTAGTAAGCTTATAAATTAGAAAGAACCTTAGGCTTATTTATAGTTTTAATTCTATTTTATAGTCCTATGCTATATAATCTAATAGCTTTTTACTCTCTAGTAACTATAGTTTCTTACTATACTTATAGTATCTCTTTAGTATATAACTTAGTCCTTTTTCCGTTTCTTTATAGGTTGCTCCTACTTAGTACTATACTAACTTAGCTTATTATTACATTTTGCGGTATTAAGTATCTCTAATATCGATTTAACCTGTAATCCAATTGATCTTTAAATTGTATTTCTATAACTAAGGTATTCCTAGTACTGCCTTATCCCGTCCTAATAGTAGGATATTAAAAGATATCTTAATTTATTTTCCTTTAATGGTTATCTAAATAAGTCCTATTTTAAGATTAATAATGCCTCCTCTATAGGCTATTAGATCTCCTAAAATTATAACTAATAGGTAAGGTTGTTCCTTCTGTCTGTAAGGTAATCCCATTCTCTTAACTTCTGCTAGTAAGATATAGTTTTATATTGCTCTACTATCTATTAGCGCTTTAAACTGCTAATCTTGCTATTTAACTTATAGATTTAGGTGTTATCCTTAAATTCCTTTAAGGGTCTAAGGCTCTACTACTAGCTCCCTTTAGCCCTATAGGTCTCTATTTTTCTTAACTATTAGCTACTTAATCCTTATATACTTAGCTTGCTTTTTAGCCAATGCCTAGTTTACTTTTTATCTTTAATATGCTATAGACACGTATTTTCTAGGTATTTCTACTACTATTATCCATCTAAGCATTTTTCCGTAAGGAATCTTCTTAGTTAAAGTATTAAATCCCCTTAGCTTTATACTTCTACTGGGTGCCAACTATATATATACTTAGTATTTCTATATTTTATCTCGTCTAATAACTAATATATCCTTACTAGGTACTTCTAGTTTTTATCTTTTAGTACCCTATATATATTGCACGTATTATCTATATATATAATCTATACCAACGTATAATATGCTTAGTATTTTAGGTTAACTCTTAGTTTGTCTTTATCCCTAAGTTTAAACCTTTCTTATATTAATCTAAGCGTTATAACTTCGCTTACAGGTACTGTAATTTACCTCTTACTTTTTTAGTCCTTTAATTACTTTTCTAGGTCCTTTAATATTATAATTAAGGCTCCCTTAATGTAACTTATAGCCTTTTCTATAATTAGGTGGTTTTAGACAACTTTCTTGTCCAACTATATATAGAAATCTTCCCACTTATTATTATACCGTTGCCTATACCACTTTTAGTATAGCCCTTTAAGTGTATATAGCTTGTCCGTAAGGAAGTATCTTTTTATTATTATATTATAACAGCCCTTTATATATTGTTCTTTAAACCTAATAGGGATTTCTAAATCCTCTTTATTCTCCAGTTTAGTAAGCTACTTAGCTCTTAGTATGCCTACCTTAGGCCTATTAGTAATTCTTTATACTAGTACTCTATCCTTTATACGTCCTAATATGCTAGATCTCTTATCTAGTTTCTGTTCTTGCTATGCGATAATTCTTTATCTAAACTCTTCTATGGTTTCTTTTAGTTTGTGTCTTATAGATAGATCCTTAAAGTCCTCTTACTTCTTAATCTTAGTATTAACTCTTTAATTTTTAGGCCGAATACTATATTTTCCTAGTAAGTCTTCTAAGTCTATGTATCTGTCTCCTAGTCTAGTTGCTATTTATGCTATAGATTCTCTAATCTATAAAGAAGCCTCTTATCTCTTATTTATAGGCGTTTTTATTTATACTCTAAATTCCTAACCTCTTTAGATTCTTAATCCTAGGCTTACTTCTATCTTAAGCTTTATTTCAGCCTTAGTTTAACTAGGCTTACTTAGTATTCTTATCTTATTTTAAGAGTCTTAAATCTTACTTATCTTGTCTTAAGAGTTTTATATCTATAGGAAACTCTATTCTAAGCTTATTCGTATATCTTTAAACTAAGCCATTACTCTACTCTATTGGTTATCGTCTATTATAGGTCCTTAAGCTTGCCTTATCTCGTCTTAAGAATCTTAGTCATCTTATATCTTATCTTAAGAATCTTAAGCTTTTGGCCTTTTGCCTTTATTAAGTACCGAAGTAGTTTACTGCCCTACTTCTCTTACGTCTTGTAAAGCGATAGACATCATATTTAGTGGGGTCTTAATCCCTACTAATATTCCCTATTTTATAGTGGAATTATCCTCTACCTCTAGTATAATATTTTTAAGGTCTACGCGCTTTTAGTAAGCCGCTTCCGTTGCCTTATTATTATAAAATATTTCGCCTATATTAAAGTTATTATCCTTAATGTCCAATCTACGAACTGGTTTATTAGTTCCTTTATATTCCGCTAAATATAGCTCTTATAGCCAATAGCTTACGCCGTACTTAGCGTCCTTATAAATTTAGTATACATTATTATAACAAAATACAAAACTTTTAATTAAATATTTTTCTGTTCCTTATAGTATATTGTCATCCCTCTATATATATATATTATCTACTAGTCTTATTCCTTTTACTATATAGTAACTCTAACTACTTCTATAGTCTTTAACGTAATAACCTTATTTTCCGCAATTTATATAAGCTCCCTTTTTAAACCATTTTTCTTGCTATGGAGTCCGCCTAAATGTCTTCTGCTACTAAAATCCCTAATTTAGCCTCTGCTCCTTAGACCTTTAATTACTTAATCCTTATCCTTTAGGTTTCTATAATTTCTTATTCTATTTCCTAGATTCTTTAGTACTACTTAGGTCTATTGGCTCTGCGCTATACTATAGTTTTTAACTTAGCTTTAGTCGTTACGTACTCTATGCCTTATATAACTATAGAACTCTATCTTAGCCTCTTTTAGTGTAATAGGATTAGCCTAGTTACAGTAGGAATGTTTCGGTAAAACACTCGACAGATAAATTCTAACGCTTTGACCAAAATCTACTAGATCAATCGAATTACCAAAGTCCGTTAAAGACCGCGTGCGTATGTACGCACGCATCAACTACTAAGCCCCTAACTATTTAATTATATGATTCTCTTATTATTCCTTTCTCTTCTTTACGCAACGTCTTGTTCTTAGCAAGAGCTATATACCCTTAGATTTAGATAGAATTTATATTATTCCTTTAAATCTTCCCTAAAGTCTCTCCACGCCCTTATACTATGTTGCGTTAATACCAATACCCTCAAAATAGCAAACGAACTCAAATCCGCCACGTCAACTATTATGGCCCTAGTTAGGAAACAAATAACTATAATATAATAGTCCTTTATAGATGCCTTGGCCCAATAACAAACTATACTAAAAGCTTAGCATTAGTAATTGATTAAAGCAATATATAAAGAACTCTATAACGCTAAAGTACTTGCGTTAGAGACCCTAATAGTAATACCTGTAAATAAAATCAAAATAACTATATATAAACCCGACCTATTAAATATAAACCCTAAACTAGTAACGGCAGCTTAACCCATACCTATAACAAACCTAGTACCTACTATAAAATCTAAAAAGCTCCCTAACCCTCCAATATTTTATAGAAATCGAAATAACCTACATCCCTTTATAACTAAGCTTTATCTTAAACTTTTAATAAACTATAACCGATACCCTACTAAAACTAGCAAAATTAGCTATAAAATGTCTCGTTTAAGTAAAAACACTACATAAACTATAGACCTATTCTTCTATAATGGCACCTTTATTAATTTCAAAATCTTTATCTTTTTACTAGAACGAATATATAATAACGCCAGCCGTAAACACATAGCTATTACTAAACTTAAAAACTTATAATAACGGAACCGAGACTTTACTAGCTTCTTTTTGGAATTTTTAGGCCTTATTAATAAACTAGATTAGAATAAAGCCGCTAGAGTTACTGCTCTCCGCTAAGCTATTTTAGATAAAATTAGAGTATAGTTAGTAGGTAGAGAACTGCTAAAGGACTTACCCGAATTTGCTATAATATATTAATAAATTAATAAAGACCTTTAATATAACAAATAGACTTATTCCCTAAAGCTAACTATACCTTACGTTTAAAACTCTATAAAACCGGTATATACCCTAAAGCGTAATCCGTCTCTAAGACCCAAAAGCCCTATATATAATCCTATGGACCTTAATGCCACCCAATCCTATACACCCTTAGAAACCAACAAATGAAGAACATAAGCTGTAAATAGAGAATATTTTAGATATAGAAAAAAGGGATATATTTAAAGGGATTATTAAACTTACCCTTTTAAAAAGGTCCGCCGTAGCTCCTTTCAGTCCTTAAGTTATACTTATTCTATAAATTATATTTAGTCGCTATAAAGCATCTTGCCTTTAGTTAACTTAGAAAACAAATTATCCTAAGGCTAAGTTGCGCCTTAGGATAAGAAGTAGAAGAGTATAAGTATTTAGGCTCTTCTAGCGCTAATATACAATATAACTCCCTTAATATACTTAGCAAAATTTAAATACTTAAAAAATGGAAGGAAGTATAAATCCTTATAGATAGCGGAGCTACTAATATAGGCTTCATTAATATAAACTACGTAAAAACTTAATGCTTAAATTTAAAGAAACTTAATAAGCCCTAAGGCCTATAAGGCTTTAATGGCAAGCCTTTAATATACGGCGAACTAACGCACTACGCTCTTATAAAGATGCGGATAGGTAAATACCTTAAATACATTTCCCTACTTATAATACCCTTAAAGCATTATAAAGTAATACTTAAATACGGATGGCTGAAACGACACAACCCTTTAATTAGCTGGGTTAAAGAAATACTGAAATTTCGTATAACCTACTGCCGAAGCCATTACTTAAAATACCACTTGCCCTACAAACATATATATAACTATTTAAATTTAACATAATATAAATTGCCCTTACTATAATCTTTAAACTAATATAATAAAGTTATAACTACTAATCGCGGTAAAGAATGCGAAGATAATATACCAAAACCCCTTAAGATTTGTATAGTATAAGCCGTACCCTTTTATTTATTAGTAAGAAAATAAGACTATAAGATCTTCGCTATAATATTAGAAGATATTAAGAAGGCGTTAGAACTAAAGCAATATATTAACCCCCGACCTCTTATACCTAAAGAATATTACAATCTAATTAATATGTTTAAGAAACAATTTATAAACTAACTACCCCCGCATTAAGATAAGCACGATTTTAAGATAGAACTTAAACCTAGTATAACGCCAAAGTTCGGCCCGTTATACGGTATATCGCGAGAAGAGCTGCTTATAATGTGATAATACCTTAAAGAACACCTAGAGAAAGGATTTATTCGCCCTAGTTAATTACCATTTACCTTATCTATACTATTCGTTAAGAAACCTAGAGGAGGCTTAAGGTTCTGTGTTAATTATTAAGCCCTAAATGCAATTACGATTTAAAACCAATATCCGATTTCTCTGCTTTAAGAAACGCTTAATTGCTTAGTAAAAGTATAATACTTTACGAAGCTTAATATAGTCGCTGCCTTTAATTAAATCCGTGTTCGCGAAGGAGATAAGAAGTATATAGCTTTCCATATATAATAGGGACTTTTTAAATACCTAGTAATGCCGTTTAGTGTAAAAAACGGTTCTAGTACGTTTTAATAATACGTTAATAATACGCTTCGCGAATTCCTTAATATATTTGTTACCGCGTATATTAATAATATCTTAATCTATTTGTCTTTGTTTTTTAAGCATTAGAAGCACATCTAAATGGTTTTTAAACGCCTATAAGACGCGGGCTTATAATACGATATTAAGAAATGCAAGTTCCACACGTCCAAAGTTATATACTTAGGCCTAATTATATCCCATAACGGAATTAAAATAGACCCTAAGAAAATCGCTGTAATTATAAATTAGAAAAGCCCTAGCAGTATATAAGATATCTAAGGATTTCTAGAATTTGCAAATTTCTATTATTAATTTATTAATCACTTCTTAAAAATTGTTTAGCTATTAGTAAACTTAATAAGGAAGAATATAAAATTTAAATAGACTACTAAATGCAAATAAGCTTTTAATAACCTAAAATATTGTTTTATAACTACTTTAATTCTCGCTTACTTTAATCTAGACCTTAAATATATCGTTAAAACAGACTCGTCTAATTATGCACTAGGAGGAGTGTTATTACAGTACAATAAGAACGGCGAGCTGCGCCTAGTAGCCTTTCTCTCCCGGAAACTTACCCCTACTAAATTAAACTATAAGATATATAATAAGGAACTGCTTACAATTATTAGATGCTTTAAATAATGGCGTTTAGAACTTAAAGGATTGTTATTTCCGATACGCGTATTAACGGACTATAAAAATCTGTAGTACTTTATAACTATAAAGTAATTAATATAGCGCTAAATTCGTTGGGCCGAATACCTCTTATAATTTAACTTTAAGATTACGTACTAACCTAGCAAACTTAATTAGAAGCCTAACTTATTAATATAACGATTATAGGACTTACCTATAAACGCCTTTAATAAACGGATTATAAATTAATTATAAATTCTACTGCCCCCTAAACGCTTTAAGAAACTACGTCCTATATTCCTAGACGCGGAGCTTAATAGAAATAAATTGGAAATTAATAAGTAGGATATAGAAATTAATAAATTAATAAAGCACGAATATAAGAAAGACCCCTAAATAGTAAATATAATAAAAGCGATTTAAATAGGGAAACGGCAATATAAGGATATTACACTCGCTAAATGCGAAATCCGTAATAATCGGTTATACTATTAATAGAAGATAGTAGTCCTAAATTCCGAACCCTTATAATTTAAGATACTTAAATTTGTATATAACTCCCCTATAGTAGGGCATCCTGGCTATATAAAGACCTATAAGATTATTTAATAAGTATATTACTGGCCTATAATGCACAACTATATACGAAAATACATTTAAGTATATAGAATATGCGTATATAGGAAGACCTCTTATGTAAAGAAGTAAGGAGTACTTTAACCGTTACTAATTCTAATGTAAAGATAGCGAGATATCTTAATTAACTTTATAGTCGACCTACCTAATAGTAATAGGTTTATAAATGTTATAGTAGTTATTAACTATTTTATAAAAATGCGACATATAATTCCTATAGACTTAATTAATGCAATATTAGTAGCTAAATGTTTTATTAAGTACGTCTTTAAGCTACATGGACTTCCTAATTTAATAATATCTAACCGCGGAAGCTAGTTCGTCTTAGACTTCTAGTAAGCCCTATATAAATAATTAAGTATATAAATATAACTCTTAACTATATTTTATCTAAAGATAGATAGTTAAACCAAAATTGCGAATACGATTATAGAACAATACCTATAAATGTACTACTCCTACCTACAAGACAACTGGGAAAAATGGCTACTATTAGCTGAGTTTACTGCGAATAATATAAGAAACGAATTAATAGGCGTAACGCCGTTCTACGCAACCTATAGATAAGACCCTTAGCTTAGATTTAAACTATAGCCTAAAATTAATATAATAGGACTTATAATTAAGAGGATTTAACTAATTAACGCGTATAACTTCGCTAATTAAATAAAGTAGTTAACGGAACTATTATAAAGTAAATTAGCGTACGCTTAAATAGTATAGGAATAGTATATAAACAAAGGACGAGCTCCCGCGTGGGACTTTAAGGAAGGTAATATAGTTTACCTAAATACACGAAACCTAAAGACTTAATAACCCTTAAAGAAATTAGACTGGAAGTTTACGGGCCTATACTAAGTTAAGAAGAAACTAAGCCCGTACGCTTATAAACTTAAACTACTAATTAAGATAAAAATATATCTAACGTTTTATATAAACTTGCTGTAACCCTTAAAGGGTAAACCTATAACTCGCGAAGTACTACTACTACCTCCTATAATTGTTAACAACGGTAACGGTTCTTACTTTATTAACTTAATTAACGATATACAATAGAAGATATAATCTAAATAATTTAAACTTCTTATTAAATGGGAAGGATATAAAACATAAACTTAGGAAACCTATAACTAGATTAAGACCGATACGCCTTCCCTAGTAAAAGAATTTCACAAGGACTATCCTTTATGGCCTGCTCTAGCTAAATAGATATAATATAGAAATAAACGATTATTACCTAATATAAATACACAAAATATAATAGCAGGAAGCTCGAAATTAAAAAAGACTTAAAATTAAAAAAAATCTAAAATACGTCACGACGTTTATAATACGATCACGTAATACACAAGATATCAAGGAACTTTAACCGCTGGTTAAAGTTGTCTAATTAGTTAGATCTGCCTTACTAAGACCTATTATAAAGATATTAGTTCTACTTACTGCCTTAACTAAGCTAATAGCGATTTTTTATCCTAGGGATAGAAAATCCTAATTAGTCTATTTAATGATAGAATTAGTAAAACCCTATACCGCTACCTAACGTAAAAATATAACGCGCGATAAGTTATAAGTCTTAACTAAAATTAAATTATTTAAACCTTTGGCTAAAAGGAGGGGTACTATAACGGGACTAGCCTAGTTATAGTAGGAATGTCTTAGTAAAACACTTAATAGATAAATTCCGACGCTTTAACTAAAATCTACTAGATTAATTAAATTACTAAAGTCCGTTAAAGACCGCGTGCGTACATGCGCACGCATCGACCACTAAGCCCCTGACTATTTAATTATATAATTCTCTTATTATTCCTTTCTCTTCTTTACGCAATGTCTTGTTCTTAGCGAGAGCTATATACCCTTAGATTTAGATAGAATTTATATCATTCCTTTAAATCTTCCCCAAAGTCTCTCCGCGCCCTTATATTTAGCCTATTCCCTTTAGTAGATCTAATTATTAATCTTAATTACTTAATCTATTAGTTCCCTTAGGGTGTCCGCATCTTCTATTAGGATAATTACGTCCTAGACTTTAGCCTTAAGTCCTTACTTATACTGTGCTATAAGCGCCTTATTATTCTACTCTACTTATATTGCTAGCGTTTAGAACTACGTTGTATACTTAATTACCAAGGTTTATTACGTAATATCTTAGAGTTTTCTTTCTACTATAGTTACTGCCTCTAGGTCTCTAAATATCTATATAAGTCGCTCTATAAACCCTTTCTAGCTTATAAATATAAACCGTACTTCCTAATTAGTAGTTATTATGCTATTTGCTTATATCTCTATAAAGTAAGGCTTAAACCACTTAAGTGCCCTTTTTAATAGGAATAGTCCCGTATATGCTATTCAATCCATAGGTATTAGCAGCTTTACTCCTTTTTATATAACCTTAAAGTATATTTACGTAAGGAATCCTTTAAGTTTTAATCTCTCTCCTAAGTACCTTTTAATTAATAGTAACTTAATCTTTACTACGCCTATCCCATTAATCCTATTTTCTAATATTATATTATTTTCTATTAACTAGTTAACTATTTCTTATAGCTGTCTAACCGTTACAGGTTGCTATAAGTTAGTATCTACTATACTAGGGTCGTTAGTTAACCTTAAAGTAGTTACCGCCGTCAATAGCGTTATAGCTGGTACTTTTAGTAGCATATTATTTAACTTTCTATATTTAATACCGTAACTAGGTAGTAATTATATAATAGAACCTTATAGTAGGGACTACAATAGGCTTATTAATAGGCTAGGTGTATAAGTAATGCAAATTAAAGTTAATAACGTAATAATAATTAGTGGAGTGGTTGCCTAATAGATTAACTCTAATTATATTCTAAGAATTACTATAAGGAAGGAACTATCTAGGTAGGGACTAAGGGTCCTTAACTACACAACCGTACTCCTATAAAATCCTTCTTGTATATAATATACGTATGCTTTATCTACTTTATTACAGATTATATAGATCTTATAAATTATATAGATTATATTATATAACCTTAGTTACCATTCCTTGTTATATAGCTCTATCGGCTCTATCTTAAACCGTGCTTATATTAACTAACTAGCTTCTTCTAACTCTTCCCTAAGTAGTTGTAATATTATACTTAAAGCGTCCGTAACATAAAAAGCTTTACAATAGCTATATATTAAAAATCCTAAAATTTAAGGAAAACTATATAATTAAAAAGGCCTATATAAAAGAGAGTAATAAAGATAAGGATAAACTGGCGGCTAGCTCTAGCTCTAGCTATAGTTTTAAAAACTCTACTATAAAGTACTTACTATAGCTAAAATATAGTTACTATCCCTAGCTTCTAGGGTTTAGTAACTAGTTTAAAACTAGAAAATAGAGAAAATCTCTCTAAATTAGTAAAAACCGTAGTCTCTTTCTATTTCTTAATCCCTTTTTATCTTTAGTGGCATTAAAAGAGAAGCCATATAAAAATATTTAAGATTGGTAGAAAATTTATAAAAATCCCTAAAGTGGGATCTAGTAGATATATACTATATAAATAGCTTAAAAGATAATAAATTAAGTATAGTAGCCGTATATAAAATGGAAGATAGGTGTAAGAGTATATATATTAGATCCCGCCGCGCTTATAAACAATATCGCAAGCACTCCGTGTCTTTTTGGCCGAATGGCGACGTTAGGGCGGGAAACGTTATAATAGGGAAGGATTAAATATATAATAAACTAGAATCCAAAACCATATATAGGACTTATAGATATAGAACTCTATATAGTTTATAAGGCCCTAAAATACCTAAAATAACAAAGAGAAAAGAGAAAAGAGAAAAAGATCTATATCTTTCTAGATAGCTAGGCAGTTATTAAGAAATTATAGCTTAATTCTCTTATAGAAGAGCAAGAACTAGTCTTTAAAATTAGATAAGGCTGTTTCTATCTAGTTAGTAAGAATATTACTATTAACTTTTATTAGATTCCTAGTTACCTAGGAATTTATAGGAATGAAATAGTAGATAAAATAGCTAAAAATGGCCTTTTTAAAAGAAAATTATAATCTTCCTATACTTAATCCTATTTAGGGAAGCTAGTAAAGGGAGATATATTAAAATAGTAAAAAATGATTAATAATATAATAAAAATAAAGGAAAACACTATACTAGGATCTATAAAGAAGGCTATTTCTTTTCTTTTAAAACCCTTAAGGATAGATATCCTAAAAAGCCGTAATCGGCCTTCTTCGAGTTTAAGTTAGGAAAAGGTTACTCTAAATTATTCTCTATATTAGCGACTTAGTCAATCGAGATATTAATACGGCAAAAGGGTCGCGTAAGCCTGTACGATTGAATTGTCTATAAACAAGAATCTAAAGCTAGGGAAAGGAAAGGAAAAGAAGAGTAGCGCCGCTTAATGTTATATAAGATCTTCGCGTTATATGACCGCAATATGCGGCAATCTATAGCAACTTGCCAGTATGAAGATCTGCTAAGATCTGCCAACCGAGTTCTGCCAGTGCCGTAACATTACCCCCCCCTTTAGTAAAGCCTGCCCTTAGGCTTTATATATCTATATTACTTTTATAGGGTATTCTTATCTTTATATTCTTCCGGTAGCCTATTATCTTAGCTATACTAGTACTCTATCTACTTGTCTAGGTACTTTAAGGGTCCTAGTTTATTAAGGTAACGGCTATAAAATTCTTAAAGCTTGTAGGGACTGCTAATAAAGTTCTATATAGGGTACTAGGTAGGGTCTAGGTTATAGCCTTTCCAACTAATACGGTATTTTAGTATTTTCCTTACTAGTTTATAGGCCAGTACTTCTTTAATCTCCTATTTATCGTCGCTACTAACTTAAATTAGTAGGGGAGGTTCGTTCTTTTATCTAGGTAATAGGTTGTTTATAGCTTTCTATAGCTTATCTGGTAAGAAAATAGGGTAAACCTTAATTAAATCTGGGAGCTTTACTTTATACGAGTTACCTATCTTCTTAAGGACCTTATATAGTCCCGCTATCTATTAGTCTAGCTTACGGCTAGGCCGTTCCGTCTTTTAGTTCTTTATTATAACCTAGACTATATTGCCTATAGTAAAGTTAGGTTCGCGCCTATACTTATTTACCTGCTATACTATTAATTTCTAGGCCTTTTTTAGATTTATATGGGCTACTATCTAGGCTTCCTTTAAGCGCTTAGCGTATTGCTAGGCTTCCTTATAAGATAGTTTCTTATATACGGTCTATAGTCCTTCTAGTCTATCCTAGTTAAAGCTTATCTAGGGTAAATACCCTATTTCTAGTTAGATAGGTGCAAATCCTATAAAGTTATAGGGTAAGGTTGCCTAGGTGTAGTCTATTAGGGGTAGCAGTTCGCCCTAGTTGTCCTAAAAGTAGTTAATAAAAGGCCGGAGTCTCTAATCTAAATATTAATTTATAATCTCCGTCTAGCCGTTTATTTAGGAGTAGTATACTATAGAGAGCTTTAGCCTAATACCTAAGATCTAGGTAAACTTATTCTAGAAGGCCAATATAAATTACGGGCTATAATCGGATACTATAGTATCTAGTAGTCCGTAAATACGGTAGACGTAGTAGATATATAATTGGGCCGCCTTCTTAGCATTAATATTCTTATAACAGGGGATTAAGAATAGGCGCTTACTAAAGCGGTTAACTAGAATTATAACCATATTATATCCGTTGCGGTCTATAGGTAGCTTATAAAAGTCTATAGAGATATACTGCTAGGGGCGGTCGGGTATTAGGAGAGGTTTTAATAGTCCTAAGGTCTTATCTTATAGAATTATAAACCTATAGCAGTTATTACAGTTCCGTATATAACGGTTAATATTTATAACTATTCCGGGCCAATAGTAACGGTTACCAATAATCTTACGGGTCTTATTTTTTCTAGGGTAGGCCATAGAGACCTAGGTATATGCTTTAGTAATAAGCCAGGTTTATAAGTTCCGTTCCTCCACTACTACTAGCTATTCTTAGTACTTAAGCAGTCTATTTTTAAGGGACTATAGGCTAGTAACATTCTTTGCCTTTTTGCGGTATTCCTATAGAGAAGGGTCCATATGGTTTGCTTACAGTAGTCTATTAATAAGGTTAAATTCCATAGGGTTAATAGGACATATCTTAGCGCTTAAAGATTTAGTACTTAGTTCTTCCTATATCTAGGGGTTAAGGTACTCTAGTTATAGTAGCGTCTAAGTCTATAATAAGATCTTCGCGGCTATCTAGTTATTTAGGTCCTATTTACATCTTATAAGAGTGTCTGCACGGTTAGTGGCGCCTAGCCTATATATAATTAGGAAGTTAAACTAGGATAAAACGTCTACCTAGCGCGCTTGCTAGGCCGTAAGGGCCTTAGTTATTATAAAGTATTCTAGGGCCTTATAATCTAAAACTACCTAAATAGGCTTAGGGGTCCTTTTTAGCTATACTCGCCAGTGCTAAAAGCTAGAGATAATAGCCGACATTTCTTTATTATAGATTAGGTAGTTTAGCTTAGCATCTATTATAGTCTTTAAGTAGTAAGTAATAAGGTGCTATTCTCTATCCGTCTGCTTCTAAGAATAAACACTAGTAATAACACTATCTAAGGCATCCGTTTCTAGCATTAAGGGCCGTTCTAGGTTAAAGTAGGCAAGTAAAGGAGCGGAGACCAGTCGTTTCTTAAGCTTATTAAAAGCCTACTTATATACAGTGTTAAAGTAAAAGGGCTAGTCCTTTATAGTAAGGCGGCTAAGGGGCTAAGTAATCCTGCTATAATTTTTAATAAAGCGTTAGTAGAAGTTATAGAAGCCTAAGAATAACTATATCCCTTTTATAGTCCGTAGTAGTTCCTACTAATTAATTACAGCCGTCTTTTCCGGGTTAGCCTTAATTCCGTCTATACTAATAATAAACCCTAAGTACTTTATATACTTTACGCTAAATTCTAATTTCTTAATATTGGCCTAGAGGCTAGCCTTATAGAGTTATTATAGGACCTTATAGACGTGCTCCTTGTATTCTAACTCGTTCTTAAAGTAAATTATAATATTATCTAGGTAGGCCGTATAGAAGTCGTTAAGATAGTTAAAGAGTATATCGTTTATATATCGTTAGTACGTAGCCAGTCCATTAGTTAGTCTAAAAGGAAGTACTTTATATTTATATAATCTATATTAAGTCTAAAATATAGTAAAATCTATAGATCTGGGGTTTATTTTAATTCGGTAAAAAGCCTAATGGATATTAAGCTTTATAAATACCTTAGCTCTATTAATTTAGGCCAGTGCTTTATTAAGTAGGGGTAGTGGATAACAGTCTTTGCGGGTTATATTATTAAGCTTATAATAGTTAATGTAGAAATAAAGTCCTCTATTTAGTTTTTTGGTAAAGAGAATAGGGAAGGTAAAAGGGGCCTAGCTAGGCTTAATAAACCCCTTTACTAGGTTATTAATAAGGTACTACTTAGTGGCCTATAACTTGGCAATAGATTATTTATGGAGGGGGGTATAGCTAAGGGCGTTTCCCTTATCTAACTCAATCTCGATCTTATAGTCGTATGGTTAGTGTGGTGGAAGTATATTAAATACAGCCTTAGAGAACACGTCCTTAAACTTTTAGTATTAATAGGGTAGTTTCTATTTTACTAGCTCCTTATTATAAGCTCGCTTTTCTATCCACTAAGCTCGCTTTTCTTTTCCTTAAGTATTTAGTTAATTTTGTATAAGCTAGTTATAAAAGTAATAGTATTAGGCTAGACTAAGTTTCGGTAAAATCCTATAGCGCTAATATAGTAGATATTAACTAGTAGGAGGTCCGCAGGTTTCCTTATAGCCATTTACCGGACCGTATTTTATGGTTTAGGGTTTAGAATCTTTCTTAGCTCCTATTTTATCTTCCGCAAGTTATCCCTCTAGTCTATTAGTTTAGTATAGCGTCTAACATTCCTTACTATTCTTCGTGGCTATATAGGGCCTAAGCTCTCTATAGGGGGCTTTTCTAGGTTATTACTAACTTCCTAGGTCTTTAATATAGGTAGCGTAATATAGGTAGTCTAGGGGCGGCGTAGTATACAGATCCGTTGCGAATTAAGCTATATATCTTTCTTAAAGGCCTAGTCCCTACGTATAGCATTAGCCTAGTAAATAGTATTAATCTAGGGTCGTATAAGATTTTCTATTATAATGCTAATTTCTTTTATAAAGGAAGGAGTTAGGGGTAAGGTTTTAGGCCAGATAAGCTATCTACTCCATACGTTTAGCTATAAGCCTAAATAGGCTAGCTATTTTCTCCTTAAGATTATATTATAGCTTCCTAGGTCCGTAATAAGGAAGGGGACATTATACTACCTTTGTCTATTAATACGAAGGTAAATTCGCAATATAGTTATAATAGGTAGTCCTACCCGTCCGTTATACCCATAAATAGGAATTAGCTTAGGCAGTTCTTCTAGAGGCGCATTTAAAAAGTTAGCTAGTTTTACAGCGTACTTTATATTAATTAAGGTAAAGGTATTTACTCCTAAGTTAGCTAAAGCAGAGGTTAAAACTTAATATCTATTGCGGAATAAAGTATAAGGGATAGTGCAGCTTTTTCTACTAACTAGCCAACCCAGATTAATATATAATATGTCAATTCCTTTTAACCCTAGGGAGGAGTCTTCCCCTAGGGTTCCTTTTTTTCTAACTTTATACTATCCTCCTAAATTAATAAAACCTTATTTATCTTTGCCTTTATTAGGCAGTTCCTTATAGGGTAGCTAGGTTAACTGTATAAGAAATAAGCTTTTTAATTACTAAGGGCCTATATATAGGGGTCGCTATATATAGGCCAGGTGTATACTAGACCCATAGTAGGGGTAGCTGCGCGGCTAGCTACTGGGTTAACTATAGGCTAAGTAGCCGGTGCTATAGGGGTTGCTAATTGTACTAGGGCACTATAGGCGTTTCTTATAGTACTTATGGCCTAGTTTATAAGGTTTCTAGTTTTTAGCCAATTAGCGCGTGCCTTAATTTAATAGAGGCCTTAGTTAATAGCTAGGCAATAGTTCGTAAGTTCTTTTAACATCTATACTGTAGTATAAGCTAGTAATACGGCCCGCTATAGGTCTAGAGTAAGCTTATTAAAGAGGTCTAGTAGTAGGTCTTCCTAGGGGATCTAGGCCTATCTGGCTAGGTGTAAAAAGCAGGTCTAAAAGGCTAAAAAGGTCTCCACTGTTTTTATATTTAGACTTTTATAGCTAAGGCGAGCGTTCTATACCCTAAAAGGGTCCTTATAGATAGAAGATAGGTAGTTAATTATTTCTTCCTCTAAGACAAAAGTGTTTACTAAGTTGGTAGTGTATCGCGAGCGTAAATACATCTAGGCGTCTTCGCTAGTACGGCTAAAGATATAGGCTATCTTAGCTTAGGGGGTAGGAAAGTAGTTAGCATTAACTTCGAGCTTGTCCCGTAATTAAAGCTTCTAGTTATTAAATATTGGGTCTATTTTATCCGTAAGTAGTAGGGGATCCGCAACCTTTACTAACCGCTTTAGTACTATATGGGCCTTAGTGGATCTACTAAGGCGCTAGAATAGGGCCTAAAGGACTATAGTAAGTCTTTAGTTATTTAATAATGACTTATTATTAGATATAGGGGTATCTTTAGCTTTAAGCAGCTCTTATAGTTGTTTAATTTTAGTATTAGCTGCCGTAAGCTCCACCTAGGGGGTTAAAACATTAATTATTTCTTCGCATAGTGGTAGGGGTATTAGGTAATTCCGGGTAATTTCTTTAGGGGTTCTAGTCTATATGTGTCTTATAGGTCCTTTCCTTAGGGTTCTATTCTTTTCCTTAGGGTCTTATTCTATATTCTTGTCCTATTTATAGTTTTATAGATATATTTAAGTTCCTTTTTAGGAAGAGAGAGTAGAATAAGCTTTAGATAATGTTAGCGACTTAGTTAATTAAGATATTAGTACAGTAAAAGGGTCGCGCAAGCCTATATAATTAGATTGTCTATAAATAAGAATCTAAAGCTAGGGAAAGGAAAGGAGAAGAAGACTAGCGCCGCTCGATGTTATATAAGATCTTCGCGTTACGTGACCGCAATATACGGTAATCTGTGGTAACTTGCTAGTGCGAAGATCTACTAAGATCTGCTAACCGAGTTCTACTAGTGCTGTAATACTCTAAGGTAATAGGAGAGGATAAAGGAGGTAGGTGCTTTAGAGAATATAATATTATATAAATCCCTAAGCACTTACTATTAGACTATAGCCTATATTAGAACGAGAGAGTAAAAATATATAAGTAACTAAGCTCTTCTCTCTTTTTAAAGAAGTTATTTTATATAAGGAAGAAAGAGAGGTACCTTTTCTATTTCTAGGTAGAATAGAAATAGTGACTAAAAGGTAGCTAATGGTTATAGGATCTTTAGAAGGAAGTGATTCTTCTTAAGCTCCTAATTAATAGATAATAAAGAGTTAAAGTATAGAAATAAAGCATAAATAGAATAGAGATAGGCGTTAGGGTTTCCTAATTTCTTATAATATCTTTTACTATTTATTACTACCTAAGAGTTACTAGTATAGTGGTGTAATTCGGCTTCCTAGATTTAATATCTAGATTAGGTATAGCTTTAGGAGAGCCTAGGCCTTTTATAGTTATATAGATTAGCTTAAAGCTCTAGAGTCTTTAATAACCTAAATAGGACAAACTAATGAATAGTTTCTTTTAATATACCCCTTTTTTCTCTCTTTATAAACTGCTTAACTTCCAATCTATAAGAGCCCGTACCCTTTTATATATTTTATTTACAATATTTATAATAGTATATACAATTATTCTCGTGTTTATAGGACCTACTATAAGGGGAATTTGTAGATAGGGAGCTATAAGGTATAATTATAGAAATAGATAGATTGTAAAGGAGACAAATTTTTAAGAAGGTAAGGCCTTTAGGATTATAGAGACTATATACTATAGGTATATACCTTTAGTATATAACCAAAAACCATTCAAGGAGCGTTTAGGGGTTATCCTAAGGGTAACCTAAGGTAGCCGCAATAATATCCCTTATATTGCCCGCTTCCTTTTTATAGTTAGCCCCTAATTACTATTACTTTATAGTAGAAGGAGATTATAAGGGCTTATCCTAGAAGGGGTTTAGAGAGATATTAGTATACTACTATATATTATCTATCTATTTCATCCCTACTTTAAACTCCTAAAAAACCCTAGTAAGGAAAAAATATAACTAGAGAAGAGATATAAATATTATTAAAAGACCTATTAGAAGCCTATTAAAAGCATACTAGTAACTACTTAGATTAACCTAAGAATTTTTATATAAGTCTACTTTTAAGCCTTTATACTAGTCTATAATTAATTACGAATATTATTGGTAATTTAGTATTCCTAGGTAGTTTTATAGAATCCCTTAGTATAGGATTTAATATATAGGGCCCTAGTTTACTATTATTTTTAACTACTAAGATATAGTCTATAATCCTTTCTTATAATCCCCTATATTATTAATATATTACTCCTATATTTACCTTTAGGCTATTAAATACGGTTAAGGTATTTATTAGTTAACTAAAAGATTAAGATTTAGTATATATATTTTTTTAATCTAGTAGTCCTATACTATATAGTTAGCATAGCTCTACTATCTAGTAAATAGGAGGGATACTTTATAATAGCACTTATAGCTATTATATAATTATTAAAATCGTTTATAATGTTATTCTATAATACTATAGTATTATTTAGGTATAATTTAACCTATATATATCTTTAATTAACATCTTAATGACCTTCCCCTGGCCGCGTAATTAGTTTTTATAAAGAAGTAATAACTAAGTAGCTTATACGCGTATTTTCTTTCTTCTAAATTACGCTATTATAATGGGGTTATATTAATAAGGATACGGCTATACACTAAAAAGGTATTAGAAAGTAAAGTATAAAAACACCTTACTTGTTAATCTTAATCCTTTTCTTTAATACCTTACTTTCTATTGTTAACCTTTATCTAATTTTAGACGTATCCCTAATATACCTCTTCATTCCCTTACTAACTGCCCTCTTAAGCTGATTTCTTGGTATATCCTAGCCCTATCGTTATATATAGAACCCTAACCTCTACTAACTTATAACTAGTACTAGTCCTACTTAAATAACTTTACCTATATATTTTTAAAAGATTAGAAGTTTAATAAGAGGATTTTAGAGACTTATAATATGACTTACTATATAAAATCTAATACCTTTAGTCCTTATAATTAATATATATATATTAAGAGCAGTAAATATATTAAGGCAAGTTTTTCTATTTTTAATAGATTTCTATTACTAACTTTAAGCCCTAATAGCCTAGGCCTAAGTAGCAGCGTTCCCTTAATGTCCTTAACTACTATATTACCTAGGCTTTCTCTTATTTTAGCACTAATAGTAAATATCTAGGTTTAATTTAAGACTATGCTTGTTACGGCACTAGCAAAAAGCGGCAGCTATAGTAGACGTTATAGTAGACACAGGGCTTACGTAACTCTTACGTGACTAGGGATTATATATAACTCCTCGCGTTGCTACTTATCCTTTCCTTTCCCTTTCTTTAGCTTTAGATTCTCGTTTATAGACAATCCAATCATACAGGCTTGCGCGTCCCTTTTGCCGTGCCCATACCTCGATTAACTAAGTCGCTAACATTATCTAAAGCTCTCTCTACTCTTTCTTCCTAAAAAGGAACTTAAATATATTTACAAAACTACGAATAGGACAAGAACACAGAATAGGACCCTAAGGACATTACCAGGACCCCAATGATAGGACTCAAAAGAAAAGAACAGAACCCTAAGGAAAGGACCTATAAGACACGCATAGACTAGAACCCCTAAAGAAATTACCCGGAATTACCTAACACCCCTACCACTATGCCACAAACTATAGCAGCAGGTAAAGCAGCTATAGGACCCTTAAATACTTCAGACAAAGAAATAATTAACGTTTCAACCCCCTAGGCGGAGCTTGCGGCTACTAATACCGAAATTAAACAACTGCGAGAGCTGCTTAAAGCCAGAGATACCCCTATATCTAATAATAAGTCATTATTAGATAACTAAAGACTTGCTACAGTCCTTTAGGCCCTATTTTAGCGCCTTGGTAGACCCCCTAAGACCTATATAGCACTAAAGCGGTTGGCAAAGGTTATAGACCCCCTACTACTTACAAACGGAACCGACCCTATATTTAATAATTAGAAGCTTTAATTACGGGATAAGCTTAAAGTTAATGCAGACTACTTCCCTAACGCCTAAGCCAGAATAGCCTTTGTCTTCGGCCGTACTAGCGGAGATGCCTAGACGCATTTACGCCCGTAATACACTAAAGACTTAGCAGACCCCTTTATCTCTAAAGAAGAAATAATTAAACACTTATCTTCTATTTATAAAGACCCTTTTAAAGTATAAAACGCCCGCCTTAGCTATAAAAGTGTTATGCCTAAGCCCAACCCACTCAGCCATACAAACCACCAAAAAGGTAGCAGTAGTGTCTCGCGACTGGACGGGCTGCCGGTTGGAATGTCTTATAAGCTCTCCAGCCCATACGTGACGTATGGGTAGCGCAAGGCATAACAACTGCACCCCCTCCTAGGGCGCATGTCCTCAGGCGCCTGGACTGCGACAAATAGCTGGCCTTTCGCCAGGTGGTCTTGGCCACGCAGCGCGCGAGCTGCCCGCAGCACCCTAGCTGCAATCGCGAGGCGTCCCCGCTAGCACCCTAGCTAGCGTATTAAGCTTTCCATAAGGTGACCTCTAGTAAGCACGTGCGATACCCCGCACTGACTACAGAGAGTGCAGTCGCTTAGGCTGTCCCATACTTGTAAATATTCGACCCCGCACTAGATTAAACACTGACCTCTGGGTAGTTGCGAGATATATTATTATGCCTAAGCCTAACCCACTCAGCCATACAAACCACCAAAAAGGTAGTAGTAGTGTCTCGCGACTGGACGGGCTGCCGGTTGGAATGTCTTATAAGCTCTCTAGCCTATATATGACGTATGGGTAGCGCAAGGCATGATAAAAAGCCTAAATATAAAAACAACGGAGACCTTTTCGGCCTTCTAAACCCGCTTTCTACACCTAGCCGGATAGGCCTAGATCCCCTAGGAAGACCTACTGCCAGACCTCTTTAATAAGCTTACCCTAGACCTATAGCGGGCTGTATTGCTAGCTTATACTACGGTATAAACGTTAAAGGAACTTATAGACTATTGCCTAGCTATTAACTAAGGCCTTCGTTAAATTAAGGTGCGCGCCAATTAGCTAAAAACTAGAAACCCTATAAACTAGGCCGTAAGTACTACGAGTACGGCCCGTAATGCCCTAGTATAATTAGTAACTCCTATAGTTAACCTAGCAGCTAGCCGCGCAGCTACCCCTACTGCGGGCCCGGTGTATACCTAGCCTATATATAGCGACCCCTATATATAGGCCCTCAGCGATTAAGGAGCTTGCTTCTTATGCGGTTAAATAGGCCACCCTATAAGGAACTGCCTAATAAAGGTAAAGATAAATAAGGTCCTATTAATTTAGGAGGACAGTATAGAGCCGGAAAAAGAGGAACCCTAAAGGAAGACTCCTCTCTAGGGTTAAAAGGGATTGATATATTACATATCGATCTAGGTCGGCTAGTTAGTGGAAAAAGTTGCACTATCCCTTATACTTTATTTCGTAATAAATATTAAGTTTTAACCTCTGCTTTAGCTTACTTAGGAGTAAATGCCTTTACCTTAATTAACATAAAGTGCGCTGTAAAACTGGCTAACTTTTTAAATATACCCTTTAAAGAACTACCTAAACTAATCTCTATTTGCGGTTATAACGGATAAATAGGACTACCTATTATAACTATCTTGCGGATTTAACTCCGCGTTAATAAATAAAGGTAGTATAACGTCCCCATCCTTATTATAGACCTTAGAAGCCATAATATAATCTTAGGGAGAAAATAGCTAGCCTATTTGGGCTTATAGCTTAATATATAAAATAGGCAGCTTATCTAGCCCGAAAGTATACCCCTAACGCCTTCTTTTATAAAAGAGATCAGTATTACAATAGAAAACCTTATACGGCCGTAGATAAACACCGTTTACTAGGCCGATGCGATGCGTAGGGACTAGGCTTTTAAGAAGGATATACAGCTTAATCCGCAATGGATCCGTATACTACGCCACCCCTAGACTACCTATATTACGCCACCCGCACTATAAACCTAGGAAGTTAGTAGCGATTTACTTAAGTCCCCGGTAGAGGACCTAGGCCCTATATAGCCACAATAGAAGGCTAGGAATATTAGACGATATACTAAACTAATAGACCGGAAGGATAGCTTATGGAAAATGGAATATAAGCTAAGGAAGACTATAAACCCTATACCGCAAAATACGGCCTAAAGAATACCCGTAAAGAAACCTACGGACCTCCTACCAGTTAATATCTGCTATATTGGCGCTATAGGATTCTACTAGAACCTAGTTCAGCCTAATACCGTTGCTTTTACTACTAGCTTATACGAAATTAATCAAATAATTAAGGAAAAAGAAAGCGAGCTTAGTAGATAGGAAGGCGAGCTTATAGATAAGGAGCTGGTAGAACAGAAACTACCCTATCAGTACTAAAAGTTTGAGGACGTATTCTCTAAGGCAGTATCCGATATACTTCCACCTTACTAATTATACAACTACAAGATCGAGATTAAGCCAGACAAGGAAAACATCCTTAGCTATACCCCCCTCCGTAAATAGTCTATTGCCAAACTATAGGCTACTAAGTAGTACCTTGTTAATAACCTAGTAAAGGGGTTTATTAAGCCCAGCTAGGCTCCTTTCGCCTCCCCTATTCTCTTTATAAAAAAGCTAAATAGAGGACTTTGTTTCTATATTAACTACTATAAGCTTAATAATATAACCCGCAAAGACTATTATCCGCTACCCCTACTTAATAAAACACTAGCCTAAATAAATAGAGCTAAGATATTTACTAAGCTTAATATCCGTTAGGCTTTCTACCAAATTAGAATAAACCCTAGATCTATAAATCTTACTACCTTTTAGACTTAATACGGATCGTATAAGTATAAAGTACTCCTATTTAGACTAACTAACGGACTAGCTACGTACCAACGATATATAAATAATGTTCTCTTTAACTACCTTAATAACTTCTATACGGCCTACCTAGATAATATTATAATTTACTCTA
>Ga0307515_10006003_pt1 | contig 24451 bp, 12 predicted proteins | sample 17_EM_MG_FD_194513 | JGI IMG/M metagenome (GOLD analysis project Ga0307515, IMG submission 194513) | Populus trichocarpa ectomycorrhiza microbial communities from riparian zone in the Pacific Northwest, United States - 17_EM | ecosystem: Host-associated > Plants > Roots > Unclassified | place... | reverse complement strand
GCGCCAGGGTAGCGTGAGAGATCCCGAGCGAGGCGGCCAAACGAGCGTGTCCTAGGCTGGGAACTTGATCGATGAACAGCACCTTGGAGACGCGGCGTCCCAGGTTCACAAAGCTCCTGACCCAGCCGATGAACTCGGCGTCGCCTATGTCCGGCGGACACTGAACCGACAGGCCGTTCAATCGGGTGTCGTCGAGGCCGCGGATATCCTGGACGGGATAGGCGTCCAGATGGCCGATGACGTGAAGACAGAAGGGCTGGAGCGCTGCGATGGTGTCGAGCAGGGCCGCGATCGACGCGCCGTTGAAACCGGACAGCTCGCAGATCAGCCCGTGTTGGACGTCGTTGCGGCCTTGACGCAGCAGAGCGGCGACCATGGCGCGCCCGCGCCGGCTCTGCACGGTGGCATGGGAAACCGGCAGAACGAGCACCGACGGTCTAGCGTTGGGACTTGCCGAACGCACAAGCTCGATCCCGCGCGCCATCGTCGCGAGGTCGACCTTTTCCAAGTCCCGCTGCGAAAGACCCTCCAGTTCGCGCCGGGAAAGCGGCGCCCCGTCGGGAAGCCCCATCACCCGGCGCGCGACCCGGTAGCCTATGCGGCGGTAGCTCTTCAGCTGTATGGCAGGCTCGAGCGTGCAGTCCACCCCGACCCGCCGACCGCTCGAGGTGACGAACGGGGTCCATCGGTCGAGCCCGGAGGAGCGCGCGCTGTCCTCATGGCGCCTCGCGCTCGCGGCGGCCTGTTCAGCCTCCACGGCGACCACGTCGAGGCGCTGGCCGAAGACGCCCTCGGGTGTGATGCGGATCACCGAATGAACCCGAATGTCCGCGACCGCGGCCGCGCCCAGGAAATGGAGCAGGATTTGGCGCAGGCCGCTGAGGCATCGCGCCTGACCGGCCAGCCGGCTGTCGTCGGGCTGAACGACGAGATATTCCGTATCGTTGAGGCGTTGGACCGTTGCGTTCGGCCCCAGCTCGCGGCGGAGGACCTTTTCCGCGTGGTCGTGGATCAGCGCCTGCCGTGCGGCCCATCGCCCGCCGAGGCGCTCGGCGATAGCGTCCAGCGCGATGACGTTGACCTTGCCCTCGGCCAAAAGTGGGGTGGCCTGGAATTGCTCGAACACGACCTGGTAGCCCACGCCACAGAAGCGCGCGGATTCGGGGCCGATGGCCGGACCATCGTCCATCAGTTCGGTCGGCTTGGCTTCTGGCCCCGCAGGGCGGACCTGAACCGCCGGTGTCATCCTCGGGCGAGCCCGCGTTCAGCCACGGCTCGTGTGATCGCCTCGACCAGGGCGTCGAAGGCGACGGGCTTGGCGACCAGCCCGTCCATGCCCGCCGCGATATAGGCCTGGGCATGGTGAGGCAAGGCGTTGGCGGTCAGCGCTACGATCGGCGTCGACGCCAGGCCGCGGGCGCGCTCTTCACACCGGATTTGGCGCGCCGCGGCGACGCCGTCCATCACCGGCATCTGGATGTCGGTCATGATCAAATCCCAGTCATCGGCGCGCCAAGCCTCGACCAACTGGCGGCCGTCGCAGACCATTCGCGGGCGAATCCCGAGCACCTCGAGCAGGCAGTTGATCACGAGCTGGTTTGTCGGATTGTCCTCGGCGACAAGGACCCTCATCGTTTCGAAGGCGAGCGGCGCGTCGGCTGCGGTCTCAACCCTCGGCTCGATGAGTTGCAGGGGCAGGCGCACCGTGAACGTCGCGCCGTGGTCGACCACGCTTTCGATCGTGATGGCGCCGCCCATGAGCCGGGTGAGTTCGCGGCAGATCGCCAGGCCCAGGCCGACGCCGCCGTGGCGACGCGTCAAACTGGAATCGCCTTGGAAAAACGGCTCGAAGAGTCGCTCTTGTAGAGCGGGCGGAACACCAGGGCCTGTGTCGGCCACCGAAATGGCCACCCCGTCTGGCTCCCGGTCGAGGATGATGCGCACCTCGCCGCGCAAGGTGAACTTGATGGCGTTGTCGACCAGACCGCTGATCACCTGGCGCACGCGCAAGGTGTCGCAGCGCCAGGCGCCGTGGATCGCGGGGCTGACGTCGACGCCCAGACGTATGCCCTTGCCTTGAGCCCGGGCTTCGAAGGCTTTGCCTACCGAGGTGGCGAGGTCGGCGAGGTCGACCTGCGCATCCGTCAGTTCGATGCGCTCGGCCTCGATGTCGCAATAGTCGAGCAGCTCGTCGAGCAGGCCCAACAGCGCCTCGCCCGATCGCAAAATGACCTCGGCTCGTTCGCTTTCGCACCGCGAGCGCGCCTTGCACTTCACGACCTGGGCCATGCCCAGCATGGCGTTCAGCGGTGTGCGCATCTCGTGGCTGAGCACGGAGAGAAAGGCTGATTTCGCGGCGCTGGCGGCGTTTGCCTCGGCGGCCGAGGCTTCGATCAGCTCGCGCGCAAGTCGCTGTTCGCTGACGTCTTGAGTGGCGCCGCGCATGGCCACGCACTTGCCGCGCCTGAAGGTTGGTTCGCCGACCACCCGAAGCCAGGTCTCCGAGGCGTTGGCGAGACTCAGTCGCCCTTCGAACTCCAGGCGTTGGCCGTCGCGGATCGCTTCTTCAAGGCTCGCCGCGAAGATTGCGCGATCGGCTTGGCTCCACAGCGCAAGCGCTTCGTCCAGAGGCCAGTCCGTCTGTTCCGGAAGGCCCAGAAGCGCCCACAGCTCGGACGAGAAATCCACCGTCCGCGCGGCGGCGTCGTATTCCCACGCCCCGAGTTTGGCGAGCATTGCGCCCTCGCGCAGAACCGCTGCCTGGCGGAGGAGGTCGAGTTTTCGAGATTTTGTCGGTTTGTCCGCCGTTATGCAGTCATCAGCTTTTTGAGACTTCTTGAACGTGTTGTTCATTGCGTAAATGACGTTCTATCAAACGGCGTGAAATGTTGTGTGTATTATTTCAGAATACTTTCGCTCACCAACCGGAAATGATAAACAATTTCTGCCAAATGAAGGTCAATGTCTGCCAATTTTCGTTGATCTGTTCACCTAGTTTGTTGTCGAGATCTGGAGCGGTGCTCGCGGGGTGTGACTCCCAGCTGGCGGCGGAAGGCCCGGCGCAGCGCCTGAACGCCGGAAAAGCCGCTTTCGAAGGCGATGCGCTGCAACGGCAGGGCGGAGTCTTCGAGCAGGCGGCGAGCAGCGTCGACGCGCAGCAGGTCAACGAACTGCGCAGGGGTCTGCCGGGTGTCCTGGACGAAGGCGCGAGCGAAATTGCGCTGACTCATTCCGGCTCGGCGGGCGAGTTCCGCGACGGTCAGGTCGGCGCGCAGGTGGTCGCGAATCCACCGCTGCACCTCGACAATGGGTTCGCGGGCGTTTGACGGGGATTCCGGTCGGCGATCCGGTCGAGATCGGCATTCAGATCGCTCCAGAAGGGCGACGAGATGACGGGCGACGGCCAAGGCTCGCGCGCCCGCCTGGCCGTCGTCGAGGTTCGATCCAAGAGTAGCAAGATCTCCGCCGCAAATCGGGCACATACAATCGGACATTCACTAAACCGCGCGCGCCAAATACGAGCGTCAGCATCCCCAGGCGAGCGGGTGCTTCAAGCGCTTGGACGGCTCAGTTTCTGCCAATTGGCGGACAGTATCGGCCAAACCAGATTGAGAGGGTTAAGGTTGTCCGCCGACGGAGTGAAACCGCTCCCGGTATTGGCTGGGAATGACTTCGAGCCGACGGGAGAAGGCCCGGCGCATCGCCTGGGTGCTCGAAAAACCGCTCTGCATGGCGACCCGCTGGAGTGACAGGCCCGAACCCTCCAGCAATCGGCGCGCGGCGTCGATCCGGGTCAGCTCGACGAATTCAGCGGGCGTCAGCCGGGACTCCTGGACAAAGGCCCGGGCGAAATTGCGCTCGCTCATGGCGGCCCGTCTGGCCAGCGCGGCCACGGAGAGGTCCTCGCGTAAATTGTCGCGGATCCAGGCCTGGATCCGGGTGATCGGCGACAGGGCGGTGACTTGGCTGGCGAGATGGACGCTGTATTGCGATTGCCCGCCGGGCCGCTTGAGGAACATCACCAGCCGGCGAGCCACGGCCAGGGAAAGGGCGGGGCCATGGTCCTCCTCGATCAAGGCGAGGGTCAGGTCGAGCGCCGCCGTCGTGCCGGCCGAGCTGAACATCGGTCCGTCGCGCACGAAAATCCTGTCCGGCTCGACCTGCGCCGCTGGGTAGGCGGCGGCGAGATCGGCCGCATATTCCCAGTGGGTGGTCACCCGCCGGCCGTCCAGCAGCCCGGCCGCGCCGAGCAAGAAGGCGCCGGTGCAGACAGAGCCGAAGCGCCGGCAGGTCGGCGCCTGACGCCGAATCCATTCGGGCACCGCTTGGCTCGGTGGCGGCAAACCATAGGTCCCGGAGACAATCAGGGTGTCTATGGCGCCATCGAAGGTGTCGATCGTCGCGTCCGGCAGGATCTGCATGCCGGACGCGCAGGTCACAGGGCCTGCGCGTTCGGACAGAAGCGGCAGCTGATAAGCCTGCCGGCCCAACTGACGGTTCGCCTCCAATAGGACATCCTGAACCCCAGCGAGTTCCAGCGCGTGGGCGTTCTCGGCCGGCAGATAGATCGCCACGAGCATGGCTGCCTCCCGGGCCGGGATGCGGTTCGAACGCGTTCACAGATGGCTCGAAGCAGCGCGGCCATGCGGCCCAGGGATGATAGCGCCGCCATTTTGCCAGCTGGACTATAGGCTGTTTTCGGACTGAACCCAGATGGCGCCTCTAGATACTTCCGCCGCCCCCTCCGCGGCCGATAGGTTCGGCCGGCTGAAGGTCTGGAATCTGGAGCGGTCGCAAGTTCTGCTTCTGGCGCAAGCCGTACTGCTCGCGTCCGCTCTGCGACCTTGCACCACACCCACTTTCGAGCCGGGGTGATCAACTTATTAGCGACGATCCTCGACGGTGGCCTGTCCGCAAAAAGAGACCTCTCGCCATGAGCCAGTCCCAGGTTGTCGCCCTCGACGTTGTGGAAAGGCGGCTTGACAAGCTTTCGGCCGCCGAAGCGGCTCTGCGGAAGACGTTGGACGGCGCCCCCATCCCGATCGTTCTGATGGATCTGGATTTGCAGCCCTTGCTCTTCAGCGTGGGGTGGGTCGCCGAGGCGGTGACATCACCCTATTCGCGATTGCATGGGGTTCTCCTCCATTCAGTTGGCGACGATTTCGCGAAGGCCGCGCGACGTTGCATGGAGATCGGCGGCGTGGAGACCTGTCGCGTCGAGGTCCCCACCGAGGCCGGGCGTCCCACGCGCTGGTTCAGCTTCGAGCTCAACCCTTGGCCGCGCGATGGTTCGCCGTACAGCCGCGTGATCGCCACGGGGCGAGATGTGACCGAAGCCGTTGTGGCGGCGCGCGAGGCCGAGGAGGCCCGGCAGCACCTGGCCGAACAGAATGCCCGGTTCGACGCCGCGTTTAGCAACATGCCGCACGGGCTTTGCATGTTTGACGAAAACAAACGCCTTATCCTCTGCAACGCCGCCTACAGCCGCCTCTACAGCCTCCCGGACGAGATCGTCACGCCGGGGGTCCCGCTGGACGATATCGTTCACTATCGCCACTCGGTTGGCGCCGGTCCCAAGAGTTCGGTGGCCTTCTACGCCGCTGCCGTCGAGGCGGCTCTGAGCGGCGCCGCGGCGACGCGCGACGTGGAACTGACCGATGGGCGCACCATCCGTGTCACCCACAATCCAATTGCCACTGGCGGCTATGTGGCTATTCATGAAGACGTCACCGAGGCGATCCAGGCCGCCGCCCAGATCGAGTTTCTGGCCTTCCGCGACCCTCTGACAGGCCTGCCCAACCGCGTCGCCTTCCAGCGGGCCTATGACGACGCCGTGGCCGGCTCCGAACAGACGGGCGAGATGTTCGGCCTGATCATGATCGATGTTGATCACTTCAAGGACGTCAACGACACTCTGGGCCATGACGCGGGCGACGCTTTGCTGAAAGCCCTGGCCGGGCAGCTCAAGCGCGCCTTCCGACGTGGCGACACCGTCGCGCGGCTCGGCGGCGACGAGTTCGCCATCGTCCTGCGCGATCTCAAGAACGAAGCGGACATGGTGCGTCCGATCGAGGTGCTGCAAGGCTTCCTTCGGACGCCGATCGAGCACGCGGGTCAGAGCTTCACGATCTGCGCCAGCATCGGCGCGGCGGTGCACGCCGACCCCGACGACGATCCCACCCACCTGCTGAAGAACGCCGACGTGGCGCTCTACCAAGCCAAGTATGAAGGCCGCAATCGCAGCGTTACCTTCAAGCCCGCCATGCGCACGCAGGTCGAGCGTCGTGTGGAATTGCTGCGCGACGTCCGCGGCGCGATCGCCCAGGGCGAGTTCGACATGTTCTACCAACCGGTCGTCGACCTGGCCTCCAACACCGTGGCCGGTTTCGAAGCCCTGATGCGCTGGCATCACCCTGAGCAGGGCGTTCTGCCGCCAGCGGCCTTCATGGCCGCGTTCGAGGACAATGACCTATCCCTGCAGCTTGGCGAGGTCGCCTTCGAGCGATCCCTGGGTCAAATGCGCGCCTGGATCGACCAGGGCGTAGACTTTGGTCGAGTGGCGATCAACGTCTCCTCGGCCCAGTTTCGCACCGGGCGCCTGGCCTGCGAGATCGAGGCCAAGCTCAAGCACTGGAAGGTGCCCGCCGATCGCCTGACCATCGAGGTGACCGAGAACGTCTATATGGGCTGGGGCGCCGAGGTGGTCAGCGAGACGGTCAAGCGCTTGCACGACGCCGGCGTGCTGATCGCCCTCGACGATTTCGGCACTGGCTACGCATCGCTGGCCAACCTGCGGCAGTTCCCCATCGATCGCCTGAAGATCGACAAGTCCTTCGTCCAGAACAGTCAGGACGACGCCATCGTTCGCGCCGTCATCAATCTCGGCTCCAGCATGGGCATGAAAGTGGTCGCCGAGGGGGTCGAAGGACCCGCTCAGTTGGCGACCTTGACCTCCTATGGCTGCGATCAAGTCCAGGGCTATCACTTCGCCAAGCCGATGCCCGCCAGCGAGGTGGCGGGGTTCATCGAGGGTTTCGCGAAACGGGGGTGAGGTCGCCAGGGAGCGGGCAGGTCTTTCCTGTACGGAAGCTGCCTGCATGCCGATCGCTTCTGTCAAGTTGAGGCGAACGGCTCCTGTGTGGTCCGCCAGCTGGCCCCTGCGCTAAGCGACGACCGCCCAGTTTCGATAGGGCAGGTTCAGGGGCGGGCAGGGGGTGTCGCTGGCGGGTTTGTCAGCGAACGGCGCGACCATCGGACCGCTGAGGAACGGCGCCTTCAACCGACGACAGAGGTCCAGTTCCTTCAAGGTCTGCACGCCGCTCACGCCCTGCCAGACCCTTTTGGCGCGATAGGCTTCCGTGTCCTTGAGGAAGCGCGAGATCGTCGCCAAACGGGTGCGCTCATCCTGACCTTCAAGGACTAGGGTGACACTGTTGACCGCGCCGATCGACAGGGTCTCGATCCTGAACCCTGGATCCTTCACGTGCAGATCAATCAACGAGAAATGCGGCTGTAGAAATGTCCGGAGCTGCGTGATCGCGCCGTAGGAGGGCTCGCGCGGCACGTCATGCACGCTGGCGGCGAGCCTTGGCCGCATGGCCTTGGGCAGGCGTTCGATGTGGGGCCGATAGGTCTCGCGCAGCGACGGCTTGACCATGGCCGAGAAGCTGAACGGCAGGAACATGTAGCCGGTCGGGATGGATCCCATCACCGCCAGGGCCTCTTCCAGACACGCCAGGTCCCTGGCTGTGTCGTCGCCCTCTGGCGGCTTGGTGAAGCCTTCGTCCCAGGCGGCGCGGAAATCGACGCCGCTGCCCACGAACCGCTCCTTGTTCAGGTAGTAGATGGCCCACCAGCCGGTCTTCGATCGCGGCGCGTCCAAGAAGTCATCGGCTCCGCCGCTTGGCGGTTCGGGTTCGATCGCCGCCAGTTCCTCGGCCGGCGGCGCGCCTTCGACCGGTCCGCTGGGCGGGGTGATCGAGGAGACGCCTTGCGGGGTGATCTTGCAGATGCGGCCGGCGAACAGACCGTCGTCCTCGCCAGCCAGCAACGCCTTGAGCGCGTCGCCATGCGTGCTGGCGAACCGCATGACATCGGTCTGGTCGCCTTCGAACATCAGCAGCGCGATATCGCCGGAACCCTTTTCGCCAAACAGCTTGAACTGCAGGTCGGCAGCCAGCTTTTGTAGTTCGCGGGCATCCAGCGCGGTGGCGCGCGGGTCGGCCAGGACGAAGGAAAACGGCGCCACCAAGCCGTAGCGTCGCGGCCACAGCCAGATTGTCTCCAGGTACGCGCCAGCGACCTTGGCCACTAGGGCGGCCATGGCGTCGGAATCCGCGAAACGCAGTTCCTCGCCGACGAAGATCTTCAGGCAAGCGATGGCTGTCATGACGAGGAGAATAGGCGAGAAGGGCTAGAAAACCATCGAGAGTTGTTGTGAAGCTTCCAGCCGCGCTGCGGCATGACGCCGCTTGATAGGCGTCAGTTCTGTCGATGAGGGTTGGCTGCTTTGATCGCCATGACGGCGACAGCGAGCCCTCCGGGCAAGACCCCTACACGCCGTAGCTTGCCATAGGTCGTCCGAAGGATTCACGAGGCCCAGCGGCTCGAAGGCCGGACGGTGTGCCGGACCAGATCGTCGGTGGACGTCATGACACGATAACGGACGCCGGCTTGAACGAAGCGAAGGCCAGCCTCGGTTTCGGTCCGCCAGACCAAGGTCGCGCGATGACTGAGGCCCGTCCTTGGATCGACCAGTACGACATTGGAAGGCAGTCCCACGTCCTTGGCGACGGAAATCCGCGCGCCGCCTTCGGATATGTCGATGAGGGAGCACTTTCGAGCAACGACGCCGTCACCGACATAGACCGGGCTACGGTCCCGATAACGCGGATGGCTTCGACGGTCAGCGCCGTCCGAGCAGGAATCGATGATCGACGTCATGACCCAAACGCTAGGCGCGGACTATTAACGGGATAATCGCTGAAGTTGCGACGCGTTGTCTCACTCGATCAAAAGGATGCGCTGCGCTGGGCGCCCGATGCCGCTGGATCGTTGATGTCTTTCGAAGGTTCGGGAAGGAGGCGATCCCGCCGGTCCAAGCCACGAGCTGAATGTCCGGAAACTGGCGCGGTTGCGGAGTCCGTCTGTGACTTGTTGCCGACCTTGAGAAGGTCCGCTGCGGGGCGCGGCGGCACCGACCTGACTCTTGGCGACCCGCCGCAACGCCTACTGATGCCGGCGTCCACGAAGCCGGGGCGACCTAGGCTCGGCGAGTTTGGCTGGCGGTGCCAATGCGGAGACAGTCGGCGCGGCGGCTTGCGTCTCGGAGGCAAGCTGTTGCAAAGCTCTTCAAGCCCGGTGCCGAACCGCGCCTTTCCGGGAGGGTCGCTTGAAATCGAAGAAGCCGACCATTGACGATGTCGCCCGGGTCTCCGGTGTGGCGCGCGTCACGGTTTCGCGCGTCCTCAACGGCGGTCCCAATGTCCGGGACGAAGTTCGCGATCGGGTGATGCGGGCGGTGGAAAGCTTGGACTACAAGGTCAATCCCCAGGCGCGCAGTCTGGCGGGCGGCGCGAGCCGGCTGCTGGCCTTCGTCTTCGCATCCGATCCCGAAAGCGAGCCCAATTCCTACTACGAGTCCGCTCTGGAACTCGGCGCCCTGCGCGCCTGTCTCGCGCTGGGCTATCAGGTGCTGATCCAGAACGTCCCGCGGAACACGCCCGACCGTCAGAAGCGGGTGATGGACCTGATCACCACCCAGCGCTGCGAAGGCCTGATCCTCTCTCCCCCCTACAGCGACGACGTCGAGCTGATCGAGGCGGCGTTGGCCCAGGGCTGTCGCGTGGTGGCGGTGTCGCCGGGAGGGAAGGGGCGGGGCGGGGCGGACGGCGTCGGCATCGACGACGAGGCCGGCGGCTACGACATGACCCGCGAGCTCCTGCGTCTCGGCCATCGGCGCTTTGGCTTCATCGCGGGTCTGGAGGGGCACCTCTCGGCGGATCGACGCCTGGAAGGTTTCAAGCGGGCGCTGGCCGAGCAGGGGCTGGGCGCCGAGGCCTATGTCGCGCTGCGGGGCGATTTCACCTTCCGATCGGGCACCCGCCTCGCGCCCGAACTGCTGGACCATCCCCTGCGGCCCACGGTGCTGGTCTGCGCCAACGACGACATGGCGGCCGGCGTGCTCTCGGCCGCTCACGCCCGGGGACTGAACATTCCCGTCGACCTGTCGATCACCGGCTTCGACGACGCCCCTGTGGCCGGGATCGTCTGGCCGCCGCTGACGACGGTGAATCAGCCGGTGAAGGATCTTGGCCAGCGAGCCGTCGAACTGCTTGTCGCCCGCCTGACCGGGGTCAATCTGGCGCCCGAGCCGGTGTTTCATCTGCTCGACCACATGGTCGTCTCCCGGCAGACAACGGCCCCATTGTAAGTTCGTCGCACGGCGTTCTGGTTTCAAACTTGACAACGTTGTCGCTGAAACGCCTATTGGAAGCGCTTCCAATTGACTCAAGCGGGACGGTTGGCGCGAAAACGAGAAGAAGCGCCGCCAAACGGGCGCAGTTCAGGGGAGAGCTATGCGAAACCGCATCACGCGCCGGGCGCGTCCGTCGATCAGCCGATTCTACGTCACCGCTTCCGCCGCCGCGATCACCATGACGCTGGCGGGTTCGGGCACCGCGAGCGCCCAGGAGACCACGCCCGACACTGTCGACGCCGTTGTGGTCACCGGCATCAAGGCCGGCATCCAGAACTCGATCAATATCAAGAAGAACGAGACCTCGATCGTCGAGGCCATCTCGGCCGAGGACATCGGCAAGCTGCCGGACGTCTCTATCGGCGAGTCGATCGCCCGTCTGCCGGGCCTAGCGGCCCAGCGCGTCAACGGCCGCGCCCAGGTGATCTCGATCCGGGGCTTGGCGCCCGACTTCACCACCACGCTGCTGAACGGTCGCCAACAGGCCAGCTCGGGCGACAACCGCGCCGTCGAGTTCGACCAGTATCCGTCGGAACTGCTGTCCAGCGTTGTGATCTACAAGACCCCCGACGCCCAGGTCTCTGGCATGGGCCTTTCGGGTACAGCCGACCTGCGCACCGTTCGTCCTCTGACCTACGGCAAGCGCGTGCTGGCCCTGAACCTGCGTGGTGAGAAGACCGCCGGCAAGAAGCTGAACGACGACGTCGGCAACACGGGTGGCCGATTCAGCGTCAGCTATATCAACCAGTTCGCCGATGACACCCTGGGGGTGGCTCTCGGCTATGCGCATTTGGACTCGCCCTCGCAGGTCAAACACTACAAGGCCTACGGCTATGAGGCCTTCGGCTTCGCCGTTACACCCGACAGCGCCGACGCCGCCCTGATCCTGAACGGCCAGGAGATCTTCGTCACCTCACGGCTCAACAAGCGCGACGCCTTCATCGGGATCTTCGAATACGCGCCAAACGACCGAATCCATTCGACCCTCGACCTCTACTATTCGACGTTCAAGCAGGAAGAGACCACGCGCGGCGCGCAGTGGTTCTCGAACGGTTGGGCCGACAACGCCACCTTCACCAACGTCAAGACCAAGCAACTGGGCGGTTCGACCTTCGCCGAGAGCGGCACACTGAACCGCGGCGTCCCGCAACTGCGCAACGACTTCAACAACCGGATGGACCAACTGTTCTCGGCCGGCCTGAACAACGAATTCCAGCTGGGCGAGCGCACCAAACTGCTCGCCGACCTGTCCTATTCGTCGAACAAGCGCAAAGAACAGATCATGGAAACCTATGCCGGCTACGGCCGGGGCGTCGGTGGCGTGACGCCGGCCACCCCCGATGTGGGCCGGACCTTCGACACCATCGGCTTCCAGGTCGCCGACGACGGCTTCTCGCAATACGACGAAGGCCTGAACTACGCCGACGCCACCAAGGTGACGCTGGGCGACCGCGCGCCCTGGGGCGGCTGGGGCCATGACGGCGCGATCCGCTTCCCGCACGTGAAGGAAGACGTCTCGGCACTCGACATGCGCCTCGAGCACGAGATGGACGGTTTCATCACCGGCGTCGACGCGGGTGTGAACTACACCAAGCGCGAGAAGACCAAGTCGGTCCTCGACAACGACCTGTTCCTCAAGAACGGCCGCCAGCAGGTCTATGTGGACGCGGGCGACCTGGTGGATCCCACGCAGCTGGGCTTCGCCGGCTTCGGCGGCGTACTCAGCGTCAAGATCGGCGACGTCTGGAAGAAGTACTACAACTCCGCCCCGATCCTTGACGCCAACTACTTCGACAAGAACTGGGAGATCACCGAGGAGGTCACGACCTTCTTCGCCAAGGCCAACTTCCAGGCCGGCGGCCTGCGCGGCAACCTGGGCGTCCAGGTGGTCAAGCAGTCGCAGGAATCGAGCGGCATGGTGATCAACGGCCTGGAGCCAGGCCAGCCGATCGTCCCGACGAAGATCAAGGCGGGAGCCGACTACACCGACGTCCTGCCCAGCCTGAACATGATCTACGATTTGGGCGGCGGTCATCGTCTCCGCTTCGCCCTATCCAAGACCATGGCCCGTCCGCGCATGGACGACATGCGCGCCAACGTGACGCCGGGCTTCAATTCTCTGGTCTGCAGCGGCCAGCCCTGCGCGCCGGGCACCACCGTCAATCCGTGGTCGGCCAGCGGCGGTAATCCGAACCTGAAGCCGTGGATGGCCAAGGCCGCGGACGTCGCCTACGAGTGGTATGTCAGCCCGGCGACCTATCTGTCGGTGGCGGCCTTCTACAAGAAGCTCGACACCTACATCTACCAGCAGAGCGGTACGTTCGATTTCACGGGCATCCCGCTGCCGACGACCGCCACTGCGATCCCGCCGGGCATCGTCATCAGCAACATTGGCCAGATCACCCTGCCGGCCAACGGCAAGGGCGGCGTGGTCAAGGGACTGGAGTTCAGCGGCGCGCTCGACCTGGGCGACGTGCTGGACCCGCTGAAGGGCTTTGGCGTGCAGGGCAGCCTGTCGCTGACCGAGTCGAACCTCAACCCGACCACCAACACCAACCCGGCGCAGAAAGTGCGGATCCCAGGCCTGTCGGGCACGGTCTACAACGTGACCGGCTACTATGAACGCGGCGGCTTCCAGGCGCGGATCAGCCAGCGCTATCGCTCGGCCTTCAAGGGCGAGGTGGTGCAACTGTTCGCCACCCGCGGCTTCACCGAGATCCTGGCCGACAAGCAGGTCGACGCCCAGATCGGCTACACCTTCCAGGAAGGGCGTCTGGAGAACCTCGGCTTCCTGCTACAGGTCAACAACCTGACGGACTCCCCGTACCGTACGCGCCTCGGCCTTGACGCCGGCGGCACGACGACCAGCGATGGCGGCACCTTGCCCGAGACCTACGAGAAGTACGGTCGCCAGATTCTGTTCGGCGTCAACTATCGGTTCTAGCCATGGCGTCGCGCGGGCCGCTTCTACGAGCGGTCCGCGCGCAGGCAAGAACCGGTGAAGGTCGGAGCCGTCTCCCCCGTGGCTCCGACCTTCAACTCAATAGGAGGCGTGTGGTTTGCAACCGCTCAAGAAGATCCTGATCGCCGGCGGCGGTTCGGCCGGCTGGATGACGGCGGCGCTGTGCTCCAAGCTGTTCGGCGGCCTCTATGAGATCGTCCTGATCGAGTCCGAGGAGATCGGCACGGTCGGGGTGGGGGAGGCGACGATCCCCGCCATCAAGAAGTTCAACGAGCTTCTGGGGCTGGACGAAGACGAATTTCTGCGCGGCACCCAGGGCACGTTCAAGCTGGGCATCCAGTTCAAGGACTGGTGGCGCAAGGGCGGAAGCTACATCCACGGCTTCGGCGTCATCGGCCAGGACCTCGGTTGGCTGCGCTGCCACCAGTATTGGCTGCGCATGCGCGAACTGGGTCGTGAAGGCGATTTCTCGAACCTGTCGATCAACACCGCCGCCGCCCTGGTCGACCGGTTCATGCGCGCTCGACCCGACATGGGCGACTCGCCCATCGGCCACATCGCCCATGCCTTCCATTTCGACGCGGGTCTCTATGCGCGCTTTCTCAGCGGGTTCGCCCAGGCGCGCGGCGTGCGCCGTCGCGAAGGCAAGATCGTCGACGTCACCCTTCGTCCCGAGGACGGCTTCGTCCAGTCGGTAACCATGAACGACGGCGAGGTGATCGCCGCCGACCTCTTCGTCGACTGTTCCGGCTTCCGAGGCCTGATCATCGAGCAGGCGCTGAAGACGGGCTATGAGGACTGGACGCACTGGCTGCCGTGCGATCGCGCGATCGCCGTGCCCTGCGACCGGTCCGCGGACTTCACGCCCTACACCCGCTCGACCGCGCGAACGGCGGGATGGCAGTGGCGCATTCCGCTGCAGCACCGCACCGGCAACGGCCACGTCTATTCCAGCCAGTATATCGACGACGACGAGGCCGAGCGGGTCCTGCTCGCCAATCTCGACGGCGCCCAGCGCGCCGATCCGCTGCGCATCCGCTTCAAGACGGGCAAGCGCCGCAAGATCTGGAACAAGAACTGCGTTGCTATCGGCCTGGCCAGCGGCTTCCTGGAGCCCCTGGAATCCACCAGCCTGCACCTGATCCAGTCGGCCGTGATCCGGATGGTTCGCCTGCTGCCGGACGCCGGCTTCGATCAGGCCGGGATCGACGAATTCAATCGCCAGAGCGACTTTGAGTACGAGCGCATCCGCGACTTCATCATCCTGCACTACAAGGCCACCGAGCGTGACGACACGCCCTTCTGGCGCTACTGCCGCGACATGGAAGTCCCCGCCACGCTGCGGCGGAAGATGGACCTCTTCGCTGCCAATGGTCGGGTGTTTCGCGAGGACGACGAACTCTTCACCGAGGAGAGCTGGATCCAGGTCTTCCTGGGCCAGGGGGTCATTCCGCGTGGGCACGACCCGCTGGTCGGCGTCCAATCGGACGAAGATATCGCGCTCTACCTGGCCAATATCGAGACCGTCGTCGGCAAGTGCGTGAACGTCATGCCCAGCCACGCCGAGTTCGTCGCGCGGGCCTGCCAGGCCCCGGCGGCGCCGGTCCGTTCGCCGGTTCCTTCCCTCTAGATCGCGTACACGGAGTAACGCCATGACGACCGCCGCCCAGCCCGTATCCGCCCTGCGGATCCTGTGCCGGACCACAGCCGCCGTCGCGCTGCTCGCCCTGGCGCCGGCCGCCGGGGTCATGGCGCAAGTCATGCCGACGAAGGACAGCGCGCCGCTGGAGCCGCGCGCTGGCGACGCCGCCTGGGCGCGGGCCGACACCCTGGTCAAGCAGATGACCCTGGACGAGAAAATCGCCTACCTGCACGGCCTCTTCCCGCCGATGACCAAGACGGTACCCGCCGACATGATCCCGTCGGCTGGCTACGTGCCAGGCGTGCCGCGCCTGAAGATCCCGACCCTGCGCGAGAGCGACGCCAGCCTGGGCGTCGCCAACCAGGTCGAACAGCGCAAGGGCGACGTCGCAACGGCCTTGCCGTCGGGCCTGGCCCTGGCGTCCACCTTCGAGCCGGAGCTGGCCTATCGAGGCGGCGCCATGATCGGCGCCGAGGCGCGGGCCAAGACCTTCAACGTCCTGCTGGCCGGCGGCGTGAACCTGACCCGCGATCCGTGGGCCGGCCGCAATTTCGAATATCTGGGCGAGGACCCCTTGCTGGCCGGCGAAATGGCGGGCGAGCAGATCAGGGGCGTGCAGAGCAACCACATCGTCTCGACGATCAAGCATTTCGCCCTGAACGCCCAGGAGACGGGCCGCCACGTGATGGACGCGCAGATCGACGAGGCCGACCTGCGCGAAAGCGATCTGCTGGCCTTCCAGATCGCCATCGAAAAGGGCCGGCCCGGCTCGGTGATGTGCGCCTACAACAAGGTCAATGGCGACTGGGCCTGCCAGAACGACCACCTGCTGAACAAGGTGCTCAAGCGCGACTGGAACTATCCGGGCTGGGTGATGTCGGACTGGGGCGCGGTGCACAGCACGGTGAAGTCGGTCCTGGCCGGCCTCGACCAGCAGTCGGGCCAGGAACTGGACACCCAGATCTTCTTTGGCGACGACCTGAAGGCCGCCGTGGCCAGGGGCGAGGTCAGCCCGGCGCGCCTGGACGACATGGTTCGTCGCATCCTGCACGGAACGATCACCTCGGGCCTGATGGACAACCCGATCTCGACGACGGCCCAGCCCATCGACTACGCCGCCAACGCCCTGGTCGCCCAGGCGGTGGCCGAGCGCGGTTCTGTGCTGCTGAAGAACGAGGGCGGCCTGCTGCCGCTGGCCAAGACGGCCAGGAAAATCGTGCTGATCGGCACCCATGCCGATGTTGGTGTCATCTCGGGCGGCGGTTCGTCCCAGGTGCGTTCGGTCGGCGGCGCGCCGGTCGAGATTCCGCTGAACGGCGGCGAGGCCGCCTCGTTCGTCCGTGTCACCTGGCACGCCTCCTCGCCGCTGGAGGCGATCCGCGCCGTCGCCCCGAACGCCCAGGTCACCTATATCGACGGCAAGGATTTGGTCGCCGCCGCGGCGGCGGCCAAGGACGCCGACGTGGCGATCGTCTTCGCCTGGCACTGGCAGACCGAGGCCCAGGACGCGCCCTCCACCGTCCTGCCGGAGAACCAGGACGCCCTGATCGAGGCCGTCGCCGCCGCCAACAAGAACGCCGTGGTGGTGCTCGAGACCGGGGGGCCGGTGCTGATGCCGTGGATCGACCGGGTCGGCGCGGTGCTGCAGGCCTGGTATCCCGGCCAACGAGGCGGCCAGGCTATTGCCCGCCTGCTGCTGGGCGAGGTGAACCCGTCGGGTCGCCTGTCGATGACCTTCCCGAAGACCGCCGACCAGGCGCCCCGCGCCAGCGCCCCGGGCTTCGCCGAGCAGGCCGCCATCGACGACGCCCGCCGCGCCGGCCAGACGGCCGGTCCGATCAAGGGCTTCCCCGTCAAGTACGTCGAGGGCGCCGCCGTCGGCTACCGCTGGTACGCCCAGCAGCAGCTGCAGCCGCTCTACCCGTTCGGCTATGGCCTGTCCTACACCCGCTTCGACTACGCCAACCTGAGGGTCGAGGACGGCGACGGCCTGAAGGTCAGTTTCGACGTGACCAACACCGGCAAGGTCGCCGGGGCCGACACGCCGCAGCTCTACGTCACGGCCGGCGCCCGCCGTCCGATGCTGCGCCTGGCCGGCTTCCAGAAGGTGGATCTCGCGCCCGGCGAGACCAAGCGTGTTAGCCTGACCGTCGAGCCGCGCATCCTGGCCGACTACGACGCGGCCCAGCCGGGCTGGACGATCGCGGCCGGAACCTATCCGCTCTATGTCGGCCGCCATGCGGGCGACGCCGCGCTGAGCGGCAAGGCCCAGCTGAAATCCTGGTCGAGGAAGCCCTGATGCGCCGCGCCGCCTGCCTTCTTGTGACCCTCGCCCTGACGATCGGCGGCTGCGCGAGCCTGCCCACGCGCGAGCCTTCCCAGGCTCGCATCTGGGTGACGACGGGTGATCAGGCCCTGCTGATGGCCGAGCAGACTCCCCTGGTCCCGTCGAGCGCGGGCGAAGTCACTGGTCTTGCGGTGGTCGCGGTCAACGCCGCCGAACGCCACCAGTCGATGGTCGGCTTCGGCGCCTCCATCACCGACGCCTCCGCCTGGCTGATCCAGACCAAGTTGACGCCGACGCAGCGCGACGGGCTGATGGCCGAGCTGTTCGGGCGCGGCGAAGGCGGCCTGGGCTTCAGCTTCACCCGGTTGACGATCGGGGCGTCGGACTTCTCGCTCGACCATTACAGCCTCGACGACGCGCCGGGGGGCGCGGCCGATCCCGAGCTGTGGCACTTCTCGGTCGAGCGTCCGGCACAGTACGTCTTCCCGACCGTTCGCCAGGCCCTGGCGATCAACCCGGATCTGAAGGTCATGGCCTCGCCCTGGAGCGCGCCGGCCTGGATGAAGACCACCAATTCCCTGGTCAAGGGCCAGCTGAAGCCCGAGGCCTATCCCGTCTATGCCGACTTCCTCGCCCGCTACATCAAGTCGGCCGGCGAGGCGGGCGTGCCGACCGACTATTTCAGCGTCCAGAACGAGCCGGACTTCGAGCCCGAGAACTATCCTGGCATGCGCTGGTCGGCGGCGGACCGGGCGCGGTTCTTCGGCGATAACCTGGGCCCGGTGTTCAGGCGCGAGGCGATCAAGACCCGCGTGCTCGACTGGGACCACAACTGGGACCAGCCCCAGCAGCCGCTGACCGTGCTGGCCGACCCCAAGGCGGCGGCCGTCGTCTCGGGCGTCGCCTGGCACTGCTACGCAGGCGACGTGTCGGCCCAGGCCCAGGTGGCGGCGGCGCATCCGGACAAGGACGTGTTCTTCACCGAGTGCTCGGGTGGACAATGGACGCCCAAGTTCGACGAGAGCTTCGGCTGGATGATGAGCAAGTTGATCATCGGATCGACCCGGCGCGGGGCGCGCGGCGTCCTGATGTGGAACCTGGCGCTGAACGAGGCCTATGGCCCGCACGCCGGCGGCTGCGGCGATTGCCGTGGTGTCGTCACCATCGACAGTCGCACCGGCGCGATCGAGCGAAACCAGGAATACTACGCCTTTGGCCACGCCAGCCGGTTCGTGAAGCCCGGCGCGGTTCGCATCGGATCTCCCGCCCAGGTCGGCGATCTGGAGACCGTGGCATTCATGAACCGCGACGGCGGGCGGGTTTTGATCGTGTTCAACGCCGGGCAAAAGCCATCCGTGTTCGCCATCGCGGACGGTCCTCGCCTCTTCAAGGCGGCTATCCCGCCCCGGGCCGCCGCGACCTTTGTCTGGTGAAGTTGAAAGCCTGGAAGCACCACCATGGCGGCTTTCGACCTACCGAGGTTCATCGGCGAGAGGTTCACTTTGGCCTGTGCGCTCGACTTTGCCAAACGTCTGCTTGACGGCTTTGCCCCAACTTCTGCCTCTGTTGAGGGTTTCGGATGCTGGCCCATGCACGGGGTCTGCGGCTGGCTTTGAGGGCTGGCTTCCGAAAGCCTTCAGGGGAGGAAGCCGCGGTCAGCGCGTCGAGCGTGTCAGGCTATGGCGATAGCGGTCGTTGCTGCGGGCTGACGGCGGCCGAATAGGTCTGGCCGGTGTGGTCGGTGAAGTAGGCGAGCTGGGCGCCTCGCCCTTCGGTGAAGTAGCGCCGTCGCACGGCCTCGGGCACGTCGCCTTGCGCGAGGGACGCGGATCAGATCAAACCGGCCCTTACCGCCATCGCGACCGCCTGCACACGTGTTAGAATGCCAAGCCGCCTACAGGCGTCGGCGATGTAGCCGTCGACAGTGCGAGGAGAAATGCCAAGCACTCTGGCAATCTCGGGAGAAGTTTTGCCAGCCGCCGTAAGAGCCAAGCATTCTAGCTGGCGAATACTCAGAAGCGGAGGCCCAACTTCATCCAACATTGGCGCCTTTGACCAGTGGGGAAATGAGCCTCCCGGCGCTGGGCCAGGGAGGCCGTGAGCCTGATCGAAGGGGAGTATGCCCAGGTGGAACAAGCCACGATGCTACTTGCTGGTTAGGGTCTGTCCTCACTTGAGTCAGATGAGGTCAGACCCTAGAGCAGGCGGATTCAACGGCATTGAACAGGCCAGCGACGGGCTGAGCCTGCCCGTCGAGATTGCGCGGATACGGGAGGCAGACCCAGCACTAAAGGTCAGCCAAGGGCCTGAAGGGCTCGTCAATGCCGAACTTTGCGGGCCCCAGCACCTCCAGGCTCTCGGGGCGGACCAGCATGGGATCGGCGCTGTAACCCACCACCTTCACCCGCTGGCCGTAGCTCAACATTTCGGCCGTGAGCGGCTCGCCGGACTCGCGGTCCAGGATGCTGATGAGGTCCGGCACGATGGTGATCGTGCGCCCGTTCAGGCGGCAGACCAGGAACTCGTTCTGGATTTCCACCACGCACTCGTCGGACGAGTCCCGCAGGCCCGTCATGGTCACCCGGCCAAAGTGCCAGCCGTCGCGGGTCTCGTGCGTCACGTCGACGATCTTGCCGTCGAACAGGATGCGCGCCATGCGTCCACTCCAGCTGTTGAGATAGTCGATCAAGCTTTGGAAGATGTCCTGCGAACCCTCGCGGGCTTGGCGGATGGTCCGGCCGATCTCTAAAGTCTGGGTAATGGTCCGCTGGACCGCCACCGCCTTCACCTGTTTGCCGGTCATCGGATAGAGCGCGCCGAAGGACGAGGCCCCCATGGCGCCGGTGATCACACGGCAGAGGTCCTCAGCCATGCGGTCATCCGTGGCCTCGATCGTCACCACGTTGCCGGAGTCGTCCATGAGGATGGCGGGCGTCGCCTTGCAGCCGTAGATGCTGAAGGTGGTCATCTCGATATGCGGTACGGCCCGGCCGACCCCGTCGGCGTCCAGCACCGGGATGCCGCTGATGGCTCCAAGCGCCAGAGGGAACATGGAATTGGCGCCGCCGATCTCCGCGCTGATCAGGGCGTCCACACGCCGCCCGTAGAAGGCCTCGGCCCGGGCAAGGATGCGATGCAGGGTCTTCTCGCTGACCAAGTGCTCCACAAGAACCGAAGGCGCGCCGATGCCGGCGATGGAGAGCACGAAGGCGTCGTCGTCGATCTCGTCGCAGGAGAGGATCTTCGGAAACCGCCCGCCCCGGATCTGCTCGCGCACGAAGAGTTCGCCCACATAGGGGTCGCCGCCGCCGCCGGTGCCCAGGAGCACGGCCCCGCGGGCCATGTCCTGGATGTCCTGAACGCTGTCGATAATGAACATTCTTCTAGAGCCTTTCTGGGGGCGCGTCAGGCCAGGGCCGCGAGCGGGCCGACCGCGCGAACCTTGATCTGGACGCTTCCGGTCTGCATGTGCGTCATCGGCAATTCGACGATCTCGACGATCTCGACCTCGTCCTCGCGGGCGCCGGCCGCGACCGCCGCCTGGGTGGCCTCCGTCCTGGCCAGTTCGAGCGCCGCTTCGCGGCCCAGAGTCCCGACATCATAGAGCTTGTCCACGCGGCCGCTGACGAGCGCGATGGCCGCGCCCACCGCATTGGCCACCTCGGCGTGCTGCGGGCGCAGCACCTCTGACGTGCCCTTCAGGTGGCGAGACACCAGGATCGCGCCTCCGCCCACCAGGATCAGCGGCAGCGGGCTGTTGCTCGTCTTGATCTGGTCGATGGCGTCTTCGATCTGCAGATGCAGGTTGTCGAGCGCGGCCTGGACGGTCGCCTCGGGCAGATGCGCCACCTTGGCCGGATCGCCGATCCGCGCCTGGCCGGCGCGCACGGCGATGTCGCTGGCGGTCAAGGTATCGCCGCCGAAGATCATTCCCTCCTCCTGCAATCGGAAGCCAACCGACTGCGGGCCGACCGTCCAGCCTTCCGGGCCCTCGCGCACGAGGCTGCCGCCGCCGACTCCAACGGAGAGGACATCGGGCATGCGGAAGTTGGTGCGCACCCCGCCGATGTGGTTGGCCGCCGTCGTCTCTCGCGGAAAGCCGCGCAGCAGGAAGCCGATGTCCGTGGTGGTGCCCCCGATATCCGCCACCACCGCCTCTTCCAGGCCCGTGAGGAAGGCCGCGCCGCGGATGCTGTTGGTGGGGCCCGCCGAGCAGGTGAGGATCGGGAAGGCCGAGGCCACGTCGGTGGTGATGAGCGTGCCGTCGTTCTGGCTGATGTAGATCGGCGCATCGATGTCGAGGTCCGCGATGGCGGTCTTCAGCGAGCCGATCACCTGCTCCGACAACTCCGCCAGCGTCGCATTGATGATCGCGGCGTTTTCGCGATCTATGAGCCCCATGCCGCCCACCTTGGAGGAGAGGGTTATGCGCGCTCCCGGCATGGCGGCCTGGACGATGGCCGCCGCACGCTCCTCGATGTCGGGCCGGATCGGCGAGAAGTTCGCCGAGATCGCCACGGCCTTCAGCCCTCTGCCTTGCGCGTCCTCGGCGGCGACCCGGAGAGCGTCCTCGTCGAGCGGGGCGTAGTCCTTGCCCGTGTAGAGCGCGCCCCCGCCCACCATGTAGATCTGCGGCGACAGCACCTTGATCAGGTCGTCGGGCCATCCGGACAGCGGCGGCACGCCGTCCGCCTTCGGCAGCGACACGCGGAAGACCGCCACGGGCGCGAGATCGCGGCGCTGAACGAAGGCATTCACGAACTGGGTGGTGCCGATCATCACCGCATCGATCGATCCGCGGTGCTCCGGAACCGTCTCCAGGATCTTCCGCACGGCGTTGACGACGCCGCTGCGCACGTCCGCTGTCGTAAAGCTCTTGGCCGTGGCGACGACATCGCGCCCCCGGATGAGCACCGCGTCGGTATTGGTGCCGCCGACATCGATGCCGAGCCTGAATCCACTTCCGCTCATGTTCGTCTTTCGAGAAAAGAAAAGGTCGCGAGGCGCGCGCCGGGCGCGCCTCGCCGGGCTCAGAACTTGACCCGCGCTTCCACGCCGTAGGTGCGCGCGACGCCCGGATAGCCGATGGCCACATCCAGCCCCGAATATTTGGGCTTGAAGAATTCCGAGTAGGATTCGGCGTCGAATAGATTACGGCCGAAGGCGTAGAAGCCGTAGCGACCGAATTCGAGGCCCAGGCGGGCGTTGACCGTGTCGTAGGCGTCCTGGACCGACGCATTGTCCGCGTCCCAGTACTTCTTGCCGATGTGTTGGTATTCCAGCCGCACGAAGCCGTCGACATTGTTGGCCACCGACCTGCGGTACTGGATCGCCGCATTGATCGAAATTGGAACCGTCCGCGGTGTCTTGTTGCCAATGTCGGAGGCGAACTTGCTGCGTTTGATCTCGCTGTCGATCAGGCCGACGGCGACGCTGGCGTCGAGGCCCGCGGCGAGCCTGGCCTGCGCTTCCAGTTCCAGGCCGCGAATCTCCACCTTGTCGATCGTGTCGATGATCTGCGAGGCCGTGGCCGCCTCCACGTAGAAGTACTGGTAGTTGTCCACCTTCATGACGTAGGCCGCGCCGTTGAGGTTCAGGCGTCGGTTCCACCATTGGCTTTTGAAGCCCAACTCGAAGTTGTCGAGCGTCTCAGCCGCGAAGATGGGAACGGAGACGTTCGGCGCATTGAACCCGCCCGAGCGGAAACCCTTGGAAAAGGTCGCATAGGCCAGCCGCCCATCCTGGGGCTTCCAGTTCAGAGTGACCTTGGGCTGCAGCCTGTCAAAGGAGGTCTTGCGCACCGCGCGCGTGACGACGTTCGTCTGCTCGCGACGATCCTCGTCATAGCGCAGGCCGCCGGTCAGGGTGAGCGTCGGCGTCAGGTCGTAGTCGATCTGGGTGAAGGCGGCGTAGGCGCTGTTGTCGTTGGTCTCGTTGTTGTTGGCGATCAACAGGGCCGGATTGTCGATCTGGGCCGGGTCTCCATTGATGTCGATGAACCCGCGAGTGAGAAGCGACCTGTCGGTATGCAGGTAGTAGAGGCCCGCGAGCCACCGCAGCGGCTGGTCATCCGCCGAGACCAGGCGCAGCTCCTGGCTGAACGTCTTGAGCGTCAGGTCCTGTCCCTGGCCCGCTTGGAAGCCGAGGCCGAACAGGCCGCCCGGCGAGTTCACCGGATTGCGGAAGTCGAGGTCGGCGCGGTTGCTCTGATCGAAGTGCGAATAGGCGCTGACGCCCGTGAGAGTCGCAAAGCCGAGATCGTAATCGAACTTGCCGGTGATATCGGTGTTGTCGCCCTCGGCGTAGGCGGGGATGTTGAACTGCGGATTTACGAAGTCATTCGGATCACCCGAGAACACCGTGGCATAGCTGTTCGAGCCGCCGCGAAAATCACCATGCTCGGCGCGCAGGTCGATGGTCAGATCCTCCGCCGGCTTGATGATCATCCGGCCACGGACGGCATAGTCGTGGTCTATGTAATCCACATGGTCGCCACGGAAGTCGTTGGGGGTCAGGCCGTCGGAGCTCTTGTACGAGCCAGAGAGCCGAAGCAGCACCTTGTCGGGTACGAGCGCGCCAGAGACCCCCGCCGAGACGTCGACAGTGTCACCATTGCCATAACCGGCCTGCACGAAGCCTTCGAGTTGGTTGCTGGGCGTCCGGGTGACGACGTTGATCGCGCCGCCTACGGCGTTGCGGCCATAAAGGGCGCCTTGCGGCCCTTTCAGGACTTCGATCCGCTCAAGGTCGAACAGATTGACGCCGAGTTGCTTCTGGTTCGTCTGCGGCACGCCATCCAGGACGAAGGCGATCGGCGGGTCGGCGTTGTTGATCTGGGTGAGTCCGCGCATGGTGATGAAGCTGCTGCGGTAGGTGTCGCCGCGGTCGTAGGTCATGTTGGGGACCTGCGAGATCACGTCGGCGGTGGACCGGATGCCGGCGTCTGAGATGGCTTGAGCCGTGAATGCCGTCACCTGGATCGGCACTTCGCTCAACACTTCTGAGCGCTGCTGGGCGGTGACGATCACTTCCTCGATCACCGGCACTTCCTGGGCGGCCGCCGCATGAACGCTCGCGAACGCC
>Ga0307515_10006002_pt1 | contig 24457 bp, 16 predicted proteins | sample 17_EM_MG_FD_194513 | JGI IMG/M metagenome (GOLD analysis project Ga0307515, IMG submission 194513) | Populus trichocarpa ectomycorrhiza microbial communities from riparian zone in the Pacific Northwest, United States - 17_EM | ecosystem: Host-associated > Plants > Roots > Unclassified | place... | reverse complement strand
CCTATTTTGGTGCAGCGAACAGCGAGCGATTTGATTGGTGGCCCTAGCTCTCGCTCGCTGCCAAGAAGCTCGCTGGGCGCTGGCTGTTGGACACACTGGTGTCGTTTATCTGCACTTCGTCAAGGGCAGGAGTCTCAGGGATGGCAGTGACACGTAGAGAGGTGCTGACAGAGCTTGTGACCGCAGAAGATTCAGCTATAGATTCAGGCTGGGAAGCCTTGCCAGATGATGGAGCTGCAGAGGTTGGTAGGTCCACCATCTCGACGATAGCGTTGCGGAGCTCGTGGTAGACGACGTCGCCGAGCTCGGCGCTAATAACGCGATCATTGTAGCCATGGCGAACGGTGAGGCGGTAGCAATTAGGGATAGAAGTACGAGAGATAGTGTATCTGCCCTCATCCGGGACATGAGGTTTTGAGAGCGCGCGTAAATGCAAAAATACATGTACTTCTTGCTGTGCTTCGAATTTTCGTAGGAATTCTTCGTACACGGTTGGTACCATGTCTCCAGACTTGTCGAAGAAGATCCCGAGCCCTATGAAACATTTAAATTAGCTGAAAGCGGCAATGTACAGAAATAACCGCAACGGACCTTTAATAGTAGTGAGCTCTCCACCCCCGAAATCGTTTGCGAGCCTCAATTTCCCATCAGACCCCTTGACCACAACGTGATGAAGGCGAGTTCTGCCCCTCCCTTCCGCCTGCCACTGCTTCTCTTTACCGTAGCGCCAGAGGGCGAAGGCGCTTGCTAAGATAACTGCAAGTAGAAGAGTAAACCATGCACCATCTGGCAGTTTAGTGAGGGCGGATGTCAAGAAAAGGCCATCGAGAGTTGCGAATACGAGCCATACAGCAAATACGAGTATCCAGTTCAAGCGCCAGACGACCAAGGCAACCAAAGCGATCATATTAGTCGTGATGAATGTGACTAATATGACGCATACACCATATGCATGTCCAAGCCGAGTGGTCTATACAGTTGTTAGGATCGGTCAAGTATATCTGGACGTGGGGATCTTACATTATTGTATACTGCAGTGACAATGACAGTTCCAATCATCAGAAGCCAATTAGCCATCGGAATGTAGACTTGGCCGTGGAAGATGTCGCTCGTATAGACCATCTTGATCTGGGGGAAATAGCTCATATTCATCACCTGGGAGAGAAGCTGGAAAGTGGACGTAATGATAGCCTGAGAGGCGACGATTGCGGCAAGAATAGAGATTACAAGGGATGGGTAAAACATTCCAGGTGGGACTGTGTTAAAGAAGGGGTTACTGTAGGCCGAGGGATCGTGAGAAATATAAGCTGCTTGGCCAATATAGCCCAGCAGTAAGCACGGGTACACCAGGCACAGCCAAGAAATCTGAATGGCTCGTTTGGAGAAAGCTCCCAAATCAGCAAATAGGGCCTCGACTCCTGCTGACATGTTAGAATTTCGATTACTGCTGTGGAAAGGAGAAAACCAACCAGTAAAAGCTAGTAGAATCCCACCAAGCTGTATCCAACCGTTGGTCTTATTCCTAACCAGAAAGTTTCCTGCAAAAAAGGGCGAGAATGCTTTTAGAACGGTATGATCATATTTTACTAGATTCTTTAAAGCGGTCAGTCAAACAAACCAGTTGCAGGAAGTAGTGTGCTACAGCATAGTACTCACATAGATACCGAACGTAAAGTTAAACATTAGCCAAATAATCACAATCGGTGCAAATCCGCTTCCTATTTTGACTATCCCAAGAGGCTGAATGAGGAAGAGTAAGACTAGGATGGCACACGAGACACCAACAATAGTTCCGGTGCTGATATCCGGCTTAACGACCGTCAGACCTATTATACTGTTAACCAAATTGGCTTAATAGCATAGGAAAGTTCACACGAACCTTGAATAGCGCCGAGCACAGATTGTGCCGGAGTGAGAATACCGTCCGCAATGATGAGACTGACTCCCAATACAGCCAAGGCCTTCAGCAGAGCGCGACAAACTATGCTTCGCTCGAGGAAGCCCCTTACGTTCTTATTGCTCGGTTTCATTTCAGTGCTGAGGTAACGCTCCAGTTTGACCATGTTCTTTGTTTTCGGGTCATGGGAGGATATATGACTCTATAATGCTATTAGTTGCTGATGTTGAATCAGGTATAATTGGGAGCTTACATAGCGCGCTAACAGACTGTACATAGCAAAGGTGCCACCTTCACCTTCGTCATCGGCACAAAGTACGATGAAAACGTACTTGACAGTGACTATAAGTGTGATAGCCCAGATGATCAAGGATAGAGCACCAAGAAGGTCTTCATAGGAAGGATTCGATGTGAAGGTTGACGAGTATACGTAGAGTGGACTCGTCCCAATATCGCCATAGATAACTCCGGTAGATTGGTAGGCTAGCCTGAGGTCCGAAGATCAGTATGCAGTTTGCGGATCGTCAAAACCCTGCAGGCGATCTTGCCAAGGGCTGAGGACTACTGCAATGCCTTCCATGCATGGAACGTGTGACACGGTCGCTTACCACATAAGAATCCACCCTGAAAAGACCTGCGACTTGTTAGCGTACTGGAATGGAATGGGTTTGGTAGCTATGAAAAAGACATTTTTGGATAAAACTATAGGTCACTGGAACAAATTTGCAATTGTCCGTGATTGTTGGCTCAATTGAGTGGAACTTACTTGCTTTCGCTTGAAGTCACCTTCTTTGACACCCTGACCTTCATCATAGGCGGACTCAACGTCCCTAGAGCGCGTTTTAGCCATTTTCAGGTCATTGTGCTCTTCATAGGAGGTGGTGAAGCCTTTTGATCCGGCATGGTGTGGATCGTCGCCCTGTGTCATTGCAAAATGAATTCCATCGTTGGCCATGCCAGGTGCGCGATGCGTCACGAGATAATTGGATCAGAAATGATATATAGGTCAAAATAGCGCGTGGAAGCGCAAAAAAATTGTTGAAAGGAGGAAGGAAAGTTCCGTTTTGAAGGACACAAAGGAATGAAGGTTTATAGCAAAAGTGAAAGGCCAAAGCTGTGGCTGGCCACGGTGCCCGTGCAATGTTCCCTTGTCAGGGTTGGCTGGAGGTTCAGCTGTGAAGGCAAAGGAGTAGCATTGAGGCGGAGCTGGCTACCCTGCTCGACTGCTGTTATCGAATACACCACCCTGGCGCATCTGGTTGAAAGCGCGTGTTGATCACGCTAATCAAAATGCGTAGATTATACCTAAAAAAAGGTAAAAATATGTTAAAAAGGTATAAACTCTGCCATTTGATCACCAAGATTAACACGCGCTTTCAACCGGATGCGCCAAGGTGACGTGCATGGAGTCACATCAGGGCCGCTGCAGGGGTACCGGAGCCCTAGGCGAGTAGGTCTTATCCCGACGTTGGGATTGGTGGGAAAATCCCGCAACTACTTGTGATGGTCGAAACCGACACGTTTGGGGCAGCGGACGACTTCCAGGCTTCTAAATCAGAGTGAAAGCTACTTGCGCACAGACCCGCGCACTAGTATATCAAGCTTCTCCACGAGGCCGCTCGATACACCTTGCAGATGGAACCCTCTTTGGTTGGATCATGTTCAGCAATTGCATTGCATGAATGATCGAAGGATGGCTAAAATTGTCCAGAAATATGGCCCCTTCGTGATCACCTTAGCTGTGGTCGCCCTATTGGCACACTTTTCTCAATTTGCTCACAAATATCACGCTTATCCAGACTTTTAGTCATCTTTTATGGTTTCCCCCCCCCTAGATTATTGCACACACACGATTTATGGTTATTTTACCCTTTTTCTCCCTTCACTCACTCCCCTCTCTCTCTCCTATATCTCCCCCCCTCTCTCCACTCTCTCCTATGGGCTCATTCTACGGACTCGCTCTAAGGTAATATTTGATGTCATCAAAGCTATATACACCCTCACCTCCCCGAACGCCTTCTCTCCCCTCTCCGTCCCCTCCTCCCCCTCCGTCCTTACCTCCCTACCTACCTCCCTACCTATATCTTTCCCACTCTATATTATATGGCTAAATCTAATATATAAATAGGTAGAATGAGACATACCTAGATGCATAGGATGCGGATATAGAGAGGGGTAGAAAGGGAGGGACAATTGAGAGGTAGAGGCAGAGGTAGAGGCAAAGGCGATAAGGTAATAAAGGTGGCGACGGAGATGGCGGAGGTAATGACGGAGGTGGCGGAGGTGACGATGACAGAAGTGAGACGAGGTAGTTAGATAGATTGGTAGACTAATTGGTCTTTGGTAAATATACGTCATTAGCATATAATAGAGAAGACGTGGTTATAATTTAGGACTAACTTTATAATATGCTACTAAAGTAGTACTAAAATCTGGTTGTTTTCCTACAATCGACTGCCAAAATGAGACTCTTTTTGATCAGGGGTATGAGACCGTAGGGGAGGCGTTATTGACAATAATTATTTGAACGTTTACGACACAACAAGAGCCTTTCCGCATACACTCAAATACCAGATTGGGCATTCCGGAGAACCGCATTCGATACGATGGTTTGGATCATCTCACAACTTGTGAAGACCATGTGGAACAATGACTGGTGTATCTATTGCTTGATGGTCTGAACACAGACCTGCTTCAATTCAGCCGTCTCTCTTTTCCTTTATGTATGACATAAAAATTCCATCTTTGCAACTCTCAATGCGTATATTTGAAGACATTTCTTCTATCCATCCGGTCCTTAAACGTCGTCTTCCCCCTTAACTCCTCACGCTCCACTTCGCCCATTTCCGCTAACGCGCGTTCATTCTTCTTATTCGGATAATCATTGTACAGCTGCATCAAAACAACAATCAAACACACCGAAAGAGTCGCGATGATGCTGATTTTTCCCGAGATATAGCCTGGTGCTTGCTTCTGCTGAAAAGTATGCGTGCCGAGGATGTTGCCGACGGCAAACGAGACGAGCGTAAGAGCATTGGTGGTAACCTCCTTTGAGTGTCCAGTAATGTTCCTGTAATGGATATTAGTGGCAAAGCTTTAGCCGTCGGGAGATGTTGACAACGTGAATTGACTTACGATGCATTCTAAGCAAGAGCAACATGAATGCCGCACCGAAAATGCCAGTCAAAAATGAGGCAGCGAGTAGACTAGCTTTGTTTTTTGGAGTGCCGTTCGGGTCTAGTCCGATCATGAGCCCGGCTTCCAGAATAGTTGGTATGACGCAGATAAGCATAGCGCTGTAGGAAAAAGTATTTCATAAACTGACTGTCCGGTGGCAAAAATCTCAAAGTATTTGACTCATATTGATCGGTCACGCTATTTATCAGAGAGCCAGCCAGTAAGAAGCACAGGGAAAACCCCGATTTCTCCACTAGGTGTGTTCAAAACCAGCGCTTGCGGCGGGGAGTAGCCGAAGGTAGTCAATAGTATGCTTGAGAAGTTCGAGATACCGCCGTTTGGAATGGAAGAAAGAAACGTTGCCAGGCAGATCAAGTAGACGCGGAGGCCCTTGAATGTCTCTGAGCTTGCGCCTTCTTTAAGCCGGAGTTCTGCGTTCCACTGCTGCGTTGTGAGAAGATGCTCGTAATATATCAGAACAGCTAACTAACCTCTGATTCTCCTTCACTCTCATCAAAGCGGTCACTTTTTCTGCATCTGTGAACCGTTTCGCCTTCACGGGCAAATCGGGCAGGAACACACACACCAGAGCTCCGACAATAATTGTTAATGCCCCAATCGCATGAAAAAATATTCTCCACCTTGCAAAATTCGTTTTAGCAAAGCCAACTCCGTACGTCAGGAAACCTCCAAAGATCGTAGTGAGAGAGTTGCAGACATAGAACCAGCTTACCCGTCGGCCTTGTTGTTCCTTCTTGTACCACAGAGCAATGACCAAGACCAAGATAGGAGCTACGTAACTTTCGAATACTCCAAGTAGGGTACGGCATATTGCAAGCCCAGCAAATGTCGTACATGCTGCATAACAACCTAAGGCGAATCCCCATATCATAATGTTAACTCCAAGGTATAGGCCCAGACGTGATATAAGCTAGGCGAGATATTGCGTAGGAAATTCCGCTGCGAGAAACCCTATAGAACCTTTAGCGTCGGTGTGTTTTCTTGAGATTTTCATTACGCATAACGAATCCGAACGAGTGAACGGCCACGCAACAATGTTGAACAGCATCGAAAGGTCCGAATAATCTTGTCTTTTCAAGTGGGTATCCGTCCGGATCTCCATAACAGCCGTATAAGACAATGTAGTCTTATCTAGAAATTGCAGGAAATACACAGCAGCAAGAAGCATGGCAGTAGTACGGTCAATTTTCCGCTCTAGCTCCTTCAACTGCATAGGGTCTTCGAGGATGGCGTTGCCGGCTTCGGCAATTGCTGCGGCCCGGGGGCGATTCTCGAGATACGCCAGTGCTTCATCTGAACCTCGGAGATTCATTACTATAGCTCCTCCCTTTCCAGAGGCCACAGATGTATTCCAAGCGTCTAGAAAGCCAAATGGCTTTCCCCGACAATCTTTTTATTGGACATGATATTAGCAGGGTCCTGGCGCTAATAGTATGAGAACTAAGACGACTAAATTCGCCGGTGTTGGAGAAGAAGTGTTGTGCTACACGAAGGAAAGGTTGATTATGGGTCTGACGGCATTCATATAAGAGGCATCGCGGCAGGACGACATAAAAGACCGACCTATGACAAGGTAAAAAGTCTATGACAGACATGGCTTATCGGTAACCATCTCTTATCGCATAACATAACAGACAGACGGCAATAGAATGCGGAGTTGTTTGAAAGTTCATGCCGTGCCATTATCGATACAAGAACACGGTGATGATCCTCGTTCAGGATCCTAAATAGGAAGGTTGTTAGACGCGTATGGTGACGAGTGTAGCATTGCCTTATTGATAGCTCCCCGTCATTTTTACGTTAGAAATGGGATAACATGCTAATATCTTACCAGAAAGTATAGCATTGGCATAAGAAGAGTTCGAGGAAGAGGGCTGTTGGGGCACCTCGGATAAGTGATGTTGCAAATTACGGTGTTGTTTCTGCATTTAGAATTCGAGCGTGAAGCACAACATCACGCTAGACCTAAGCAGGTGATTTGGCCTTGAAAGGGTTAATGCTACTACCCAAAGTATCTTACCTAAACTCTGTCATGTCTGTCCATACGATGAATTTCTGGGAACGAAAAGTGTTGCAGGATGGAGAGACTGGCCCGCCAATATGTGCATACTTAACGCTACACCGCGCACCCGAAACGAGTGGGAAACGAAAAGGAAACAGTTTCCTAATCCCCGCCTCTCATCCTTGACGCCATGGCTTGTTGCCCTCAACGGTCGTGCGCCGCGCAGGACCAGGCCTTCTACGCCAGCTTGTCCTGCCGGATGCATACAGCGTTTAGAAGAGCTCTACGCACCCTTCTGCTCCCTCCAGCTGGATGCCGACTTCTCCTGGGCATCTTTGCTTAGTCATTAACGTTAATTCTCCTTAATTATCCTGGGAGCAATTGATTGGCGCCACTTCGTTGGGAATTTCAATTTCTCGGCAACTTACGTTCTAGAGCGTCAAATAAATCGAGCACAATTATCTCGAAAGTCCCGAAGCTACCCTACGCGCTAGGGACAAGTGATAATCCTCGCTGAAACCCCACGTCCTTGCGACCCACCACCGATCGAACACAAAGCACCTCAAAAGGCACACGACATTCCCGTTACACCTCCGGCATCTGAACACCATCCTCCAAGATGCCGTCCCAACGCCGAGTGAAGGTCTTTTGCCTCATGGTCCTCCTCACCGTTCTCGTAACGCTCTATATGACGTCGTCCGCCCGGCACACACGCTCCTCCGATTTCTACACTAAGACGCAAGACGCCCTACAAACGAAGGACAGAGCTGAAGCAGCGAAGAAAATAGAGATAGACGATGTTGGTGCGCGTTTGAAAGCAGCAGAGGATGCCGCGAAGAAGGCAGCCGATGCCAAGGGCCAGAAACTACAGGAGGCTGTCACAGGGGAGGACTCTACAGGTGGAGAGAAGAGTGTCGCCGGTAGGGTTATGATGAAAGACCAAGACGAGAAGGTTCCTGGAGTAGCAGGCGTAGGCGGAAACCCGGCGGATCGGGCTGCGGCGAAGCAGGAGCAGGAGCCTGAGACCGAGGAAGACCACGAGGTGGAAGCAGAATTAAATGCGATTCTAAAAAAAAGTCCAAGTAAGTTCCCACTTTTCGCTCAGACATCCTTATTCTCAACACCATGGGAAAGATTACATTCTCATTATGGAGCGTCTTTGCTAACTCGTGGCTTTCAATAGTAATAATTTTCTCCAAAACCTTCTGTCCTTTCTCCCTTAAAGCCAAAACTATCCTCCTCAAGCAATACAAAATTGTTCCACCGCCTTACGTCGTTGAACTGAATGAACACCCTCTCGGTCCTGCGCTACAAGCTGCACTGGCAAAGAGCACCGGCCGCCACACCGTCCCGAATGTTCTAATAAACGGCAAGAGTATCGGTGGAGGAGACGACATCGAGGCACTGCATCAGAGGGGTAAACTGATTGACACAGTGAAGAGCATGGGGGCAAAGAGGATCGTGGAGGCGAGTCTGATTGAAATCAAATCGAAGCAGGAGGTGAAGAGGTAACGAGCAACGTATGGTAATGACGTGACATTGATTAGGGTTTGATGCTTCTGTGTATTAATATTGGGCTTCCATTCTTTGGACACTGGCATCGGCCTAGTTGGGATATGGCGTTATCGAGTTGGACACGGTCTGAAAGAGTTCTATTCTGCTGCTATTACGAAAGGGGATGAGCCTTTGTGTTATCGCTTTTTAAAACCTGTGGGGATACCCTGTATAATGCTCAAGGAGTGACTCTATTGTAATTTTGATGAACTCGTTCTTCAAGGATGGCATTCTGAATATTTCGCTAATGCTAATTTTGAAAAGTACAAACACTAAATCTGAAAATACAATGGGCTAATCATATTACACACAGATTGGGCCCTCTACACCTCCACGAGGTGGAGCCCGGGAACCTAGCAGCTACTATTGGTGTTCCATTAGGATCGTGCCATAGACTGTTAGAGCAAACGCAGAGACGTATGTATGGCAGCGCGTCGCAGGCGCTGCGACGTGGTAGTGACGGGAAATTTTTTCTTGCTGGGAGGGTGAGCCCCAGAGACTTAAGAACATAGCTACTACGTCTCGACGTACGTATTCGAGCTATTGAACCACGGCAATCTACCTTTTAGTGACCCCCTTCCTCCTGTACGGTATAACCACATTATACGCGCAATCGAACCATATATACCTCGTAGGCGGGAGGCCTGCGATAAGCCACCCGCCTTATATACTAACCTACCCGATACCCTGGATTTACTAAACGCACAGTATTTCTTTTGTCTTCCTCTACGTATCTTTTTGGCTGAGAGATATAGTAGGGGACCTAGGTTAGGGCCCTAGAATAGACACTTAATAATTAGAGCTTGAGCGGCGGTCAGCGTTTTGGGATTAGAGGCATTCGTGAACATCAAGGCTGACCCGCTTAGTCATGATCGGTACGGAAAATTCCCTCGGTCTCGCCAACACCCACACAAATTGCGACGCCAATATTCAAGATCCGACTACGACCTTATTAACGCCCCGACAATCGACTCAAGATGAAGTACATTCATTCGTCCGAGTCGTTAACTATCCCGGAGAGTGGTAAGTTGCTATTGTTCACAAAATTTGGAGTGAGAAGGTGACGAGGACTAACATTCGTCATTTTACAGTCAAGGTGCACATCAAGACGAGGACAGTGACAGTTGAGGGCCCACGAGGTACGAATGGGTAGTCTCAATGCTAAAACCCTACCGTGCTCAGTATTCTATCAGGAAAACTCACCAAAAACCTCGGACATCTCGCTGTCACCTTCACGCACCCCGCTAAAAACGTCATCAATGTCGAACTCCACCACGGCTCGCGCAAGAGCGTCGCTACCCTCCGAACGGTCCGAACACTCATCAACAACCTAATCGTCGGCGTTACGAAAGGCTTCAAGTACAAGATGCGATACGTCTACGCCCATTTCCCTATCAATGTCAACATTGAGAAGAACAAGGAGACCGATTTGTACGAGATTGAGATTCGGTATGTTGGAAGACCTCCAGGCTAGAGATTGTACTAGATATATGAGGCAAGGTGGAATTAAGGCTGACGTTTCGTTTTTAGAAACTTCATTGGCGAGAAGATCGTACGACGAGTCACAATGCACCCTGGTGTCACAGTAGAGACATCAAAGAACGTGAAGGATGAGCTCCAGATCACTGGAAACTCTCTTGAGAACGTTTCGCAGAGCGCTGCCGACATCCAGCAGATATGCCGGGTACGGAACAAGGATATTCGAAAGGTCAGTATATGTGTCTATGGCAACGCAGCTCAGTCGCTGACCGTGTCTCGTGCAGTTCTTGGACGGTCTGTACGTTTCGGAGAGGGGTAACATCATTGAGGATTAAGCGGGGATGAGGAGTGGTTGTTTCATTCATGGTCATGGGCACCTCTTTGCATTACGATACAACAACGGGAGTAGCTTGGACGTTACAGCTTGAAAGCAATTTCCAATAAAATCATTTCCACCATCAGATACATGTACACCTCGCCTTAGTCCTAGGTCCCATGGCGCCTGCTCAAGAACACACATTCGAACACAACAGCCATATTAGGCTTCACTACAATAAAGTGCTTTCTGGTACTGTCCCTAAGGGGTCCCGTTCACTTTAAGAGTTTTCAACTCTCGTCCTCACAATTCTTCTTACATTAGGTCTACTAATACGGGTCCTAATATGAGGCGTGAGGGATACTGAATTCGAAATTGCGGCACTTGCCTTTCCTCGAATCTCCTTTAAGATTCCCGAGTATTATATAGAGGCCAAGGATTAAGGAAATTCCAAAAGTAGATTCTGAGCTGGGAAGAGTGAAAGATAACGGCTTTATTGTTAATACTCGGAAGATATTTTCTTTTGGCAATAGAACGGGTTTACTCATAATTCATGATGTAAGCGTCGACTTATTTAACCGTTGGCCAATCGCATGTGTTAAGATTAGCTCGACTTTCAACAATGTTGCAACACCTCTTAGATTAGGTATCCCCGCATCACGATTTTAAGAACTAACGCCGCAAAATCCGCAATGGGGTTAGTCTTCAGACGACATGCGGGACGCCAAATATATATTAAACTATCGAGGGACCTCCCTTGCTTGGCCAACATACTTCTTCCTCAACTGAATCAATTTGAACCAAAACTGTGCAGCATCCTCCCATCAACCAAAATGTCGAGCAACGGAGTTGTGTCAGTGGATGATCTCCTCAAAGAGTCCAAGGCTGAGTATAGACAGCTCGGCAAGAGCGGACTGAGGGTTTCCGTGCCTATTCTGGGTGCTATGAGTTTCGGCGATAAGAAATGGCTACCATGGGTACTAGACGAGGATGAGGCACTGCCGCTCCTAAAGGCTGCGTACGACAAAGGCATCAATACTTGGGATACAGGTGCATACTCGCTTAGCCGGTCTAAATCAAATATGTAAATTATGAGTGCTAATTCCACTCGCGAGCAGCGAACGTCTACAGCAACGGCGCGAGCGAACGAGTGATCGCTAAGGCGATTAAAAAATACAATCTTCCCCGCGAGAAGCTCGTTATCATGACCAAATGCTACAGCTACGTTGGCGAGCAGACCGAACTCCGGACAATCCTGTATCGCGAGCAGCTTCCAAAGCTGAAGGACTACGTCAATCAGGGCGGATTGTCGAGAGCGGCCATATTTAATGCCGTTAGAAAGAGCTTGAAGAGATTAGAACTAGACTATATTGATTTACTACAAATTCACAGATTCGACAAAACTACGCCTATTGAAGAAACTATGGAAGCTTTGCACGATCTCGTAAAGAGTGGGAAAGTTAGGTATATTGGAGCAAGCTCCATGTGGGCTACTGAAGTAAGCTGCGCCTAACATAGGCTTCAGATTATAGGCTGATAATTGCGTTTTTAGTTTGCAATGATGCAATTCGTTGCGGAGAAGAACGGGTGGACCAAATTCGTGTCCATGCAGAATCAATATAATCTGCTCTACCGAGAAGAAGAGCGAGAGATGAATAGGTTCTGTAACTTAACCGGTGTCGGCCTAATTCCGGTAAGTAGAGCTTGAATCTTTCCAAGGTCCCTCTAGCTAATGTCGGCGCAGTGGGCACCCCTTTGCAGAGGCTATCTCGCCCGTCCGGTGTCACAACTCGGCACTACCACTCGCTCAGCCGGGGAGAAGGACAGCCCCTGGTCTACTATCGGCCACCAAGATAATGACAAACAAATTATAGAGCGCGTAGAGGAGTTAGCAAAAAGGCATGGTTGGAAAATGAGCGTTGTGGCCCTGGCTTGGATCAATAAGAGGATCACCTCTCCGATTATCGGATTCAGTTCTGTTGAGAGAATGGATGAGGCTTTGGAAGCCACAGACAAAATTCTGACAGATGAAGAAGAGAAGTATCTCATGGAACTGTACCAGCCACGAGAGATCAATGGTCATGTTTAAGAAATGCCAGACAGAGATTTGCTGAAATAGTACAAGCAAAAATGCCTGCGCTTGTTCTTCGGAAGGTGTGCTAAAGGCCACCTATGCGTTCCAAATAGTTCAAGATTCAACTTTTTTGCTCCAAAGTGGTTGTCCGTGCTAATATGCTTGCTGCCGTTATCAAAATGCTGACTCGCTCGCATCGCGTACAGTACTAGGTCTCACGTATACGCAACCGCGACCGCGACCACCAACCCTCTACCTCCTACCCACCACCACACAACGATGAGGCGCTCGTTCGGCCAGGAAATAAGTGGAAATCGCAGGCCGAAGGCCGAATTGACGCCTGCAGCGCGCGCAGCCTTGTTGGCGAAGCATGAGGCTGGTGTATCGAGCGCAGAGCTTGCGCACGAATTCGACGTTTATCCAAGCTGCGTATACAAGACTATTAAGAGGTGGAGCAACTACAAAACCTTTATATCTCTACCAAGATCTAGTAGGCCTGAGAAGCTTAACTAAAGGGAGAAGCGTACAGCTATTCGAGCCGCTCGTAGAGCGCCTAAAATTAAGTATAAACCTCTTATAATCGAGGCGGGGGTAGAGCACGTTAGTAGGGCTACTATCTATTGACTACTTAAGGAGAAGGGCCTTACGAACTACCGTTGCAAGAAAAGGCCTAAATTTAGTGTAGGCCACACAGCCTTAAGGCTTAGATTCTTACGAGAGTATCACCATTTTAATTGGGAGCGCCGTACGGTTAAATTCTCTAATGAGTGCTTGGTAGAATGGGGTTCGGGTTAGAATATAAAGTAGTACTTTTACTACCCTAACAAGAAGTAGAATAAAGAGATAATTTAAGAGAAGGATACGTTAAAGGGCCTCCGCTAGATGGTATAGGGTGTAATTTAGCTTACCCTAAACGGCAGGGTAGGGAGGAGCCTATTAATTATTATAGAGAGACCCCAATACCGCGAAGAACGGGTACTCTGCTAGCTTATATATAGAGACTCTTACCTATAGCCTACTTTCTTAATATCGTCCAGGCCAAAATTTTATGTAAGATAACGCACCTATATATAACGCCAAATATATAAAGGGCTTCTTTAAGAAGCATGGTATCTAGACTATAGAATGGCCGCCTTACTTGCCTAATCTTAACCCGATCAAGTACCTCTAGTAGGCTCTTAAAAAGATAGTTTATAAACTATACCCTAAATTAGCCACTATAGGAGATTCGGAAGAGGATTTAAAAGCTCTACGGAAGGCGTTAAGGGAGGCGTGGAAGAGGCTACCGAATTGCCTCATTCGGCGCCTCATTAAATCTATACTAAGAAGGCAAAAGGCTGTACGGAAGGCAAAAGGCTGGCAGACGAAGTATTAACCTTAGGATGCTAGGAGAATATATAGGTTTATCTATATAAGATATAATTGTATTGCTCTGGCGTTCGATTCTCGATTCAGACTTGGCGATTTTAGGCGTTTGCTTCTCTCCTGGGCACCGTACACCTATAGCACGTGGTAGACAGGCGGACGAGGGCCTTACGGAATCACTGCTACAGGTGAGACGGGTGATTACCCAGGATCTACCTCTGTAAAATAGAAGACCCGGCATGGCGCCCTTAGGGCAGCTAAAACGGTGTATGATTTCAAAATTTTTTTTTTTTTTTTTTCACTAGTACGGCCCCATATTCCTAATTCTAAAAGTAGGCCATCTATTATCCTACTAAATCATAGTTAGTGCTTTACCTACTATATAGGACATACCTAGTATCCCAAGCCCCTAAGAAATGTATAAAGCTAGACATGCCCGCCGCAGTCTCCTATAATTATCCGCTCGACCCCACCACTATTAACATACTATTTTTAGTTTTTCTATAATATTATTAGTCTACCTTTACCTCGTTACTACTAAGGCTATTATACTTCTATTCGCCTTAATTTCTAATTTATACCATAATCTAGCCTACTTAATTACTCTACCTCGTCTTAATTTAAACATTAGAACTCCAGTCTTACCCTATTATTACTATAGTTCTCTTATTTATAGGCATTAAATACGCGGCCTTATAATATAAACTCCTAAGTAAAACCCTAGGCGGAAACCTAGTTATAAACCTAAGTAGAAACTAAGCCGTAAACCTAGGCAGAAGCCTAGACATAAACCAAAAAGTCTACCTACTTAACCTAAATATTCGGCTAAGTATTACCGAAAAGTCCGCGAAGATATTAAGGGAGCTAAAGTAGTAAAGAAAAATTATTTACCCTTAATAATAAATAATATAAACTAGATTTTAGTTTAATAGGTAAGGTAAGGGTCCTCTAATTTAAAATAAAATCCTATAGCTTACTCTTTAGGTTCTGTAAGAATATTAAAGAATATCCTATTTAACTTATTAGGAATGCCTTAGGTAATAATATAAAGCTTTTTCTTAGATAGATTTTAGACAATTATTTATTATGGAAAAGGACTAGCATTCGCTAGAAATTTAAATATTAGAGGTAGCTCTATAAAAAATACACGGAAAAGGATTAGCTAAAAGGCCTTAGAGTAGAAATTAATAATATATAGAAATAGCTTTAAATATCTATAAAACCCGCTAATTATAACAGTATATTAATAGGCCATTAATTAAGGAGTACTAGCTTAACGCAACTATAAAAGAGAAACTAGTAATAAACATTAACGATATTTTTCGTGTTTTATATTACTATTAGGCCCTAGATAACTCTATATTTCCAAACGGGCAATAGATCCTACAACTCGCTCTTTTAATACTTATCTATATATATACAGCAACTCGGCCAGGCGTATTAGTCTATATTAAGAGAAATATAAAAGTAGTAACTAAATACGCTCTTAAAAATTATAATAAGGATAGAGACGTAGAAGGTAGCGAAAGTAATAGTAAAGATAGCAGTAAAGATAACGGTAAAGATAATAATAAAGATAGTAAAAAGGACGAAGAATTTCAGGACAAAATAGATGGAGATTTAGATAAACCTATTAAGACTTTATACTATAAACATGTCACCCTTATTCTCCTTTAAAAGCCTAAGGCTAAGCGAGATCTTCTCGCTATAGAGATTAATTTGCGGTTTACTAAAGGATATAAACGGAATTATAAACAGTAAAGCTTACTTAAAGCTTTTTCTTTAATAACTACTAACCTAGATATAGTAAGATATTTTATATTTATAAAGTTAACAACCTAATTTTCAATCTAATAATATGTATAATTGTTTTAGGCATCCTTAACAATACTTTTAAACTTAAATTTAAGTCTATTAAACAAATATTCTAGCTTTACGTTAACCCGCATTAAATAACTATATAACTAAGATGGAAAGAAAACTAGAAAAATAAGTTAGTATTCTAGCAAGCAGTTTTAATATTAGATGGGATTTAAACTTTAAACGAACCTCTACGCTACGATACCTTTCTCTACTATATTTAGCGACTAAGCTTTATAGCTAGAATAATACAGATCTTTAATCCCTATAATATTTAATAAGGAGCCGGTAAGGTGGTTAATATAATAGTAACCTAAGCTTAATTATAACAGGTTATGGGTTATATAGATGCTGTATTATAGGACGGGGGCAGTGGCTACAAAGCGTATATATTCGAGGAGTCTACAAGACGTTATAATATCGATCGTAAGGGTCGAGGGCGTAAGGAGGTAATATACCTACGCGTAGCTAATATAAGCTATATATAAGGTGTATACAAGAGCACGGGGCTCTCCTATAGAGGCCCCTGCGGTAGGGTTCCGTAACACTACCCCCCCTCTTATAGAGGCGGAGCTCTGACGACGCTATAGTTACTATATATATATAGAAGGGACACTTAAGGTATAGAAAAGAAAAAAAGGGGAGTATCGCTAAAGGCTTAAAACAACGTTATGTAATAGGGCTTGGCATCTAAAAATCTAACTAATTAGATAACTTTAACCGCCGATTAAAGTTCCTAGACATCTTAATGATATTCTAGTTATATAATCGCACTTTACTATAATCTAACGGTAATCTAATGGCAATTTACCTTTATATAGTAATGTACAACGGTTTAACTCTATAAGGGCTCCTATAGAGGATTAGGTATAAAGTCTCTACTTAGGCCTAGTTTCTATAGGTTCGCGTAGTAAAAGTTGCTAATTAGATCCTTTGCATTTTTAAAGTCTTCCTATAGTTACCATTCTGGCTAATCTATATTAAATCCTATATATATAGCTCTGTAGTAAAGCCGTCGTCCTCTACCTTTGCCAAAGTATTTAGAGTTAATAATTTATTTAACGGTCCACTCCTTATAGTTCTCATCTTCGTTCTTATCTTAAATTAGTACTAGTAGGGGTTTAGGCTATATCTGCCCTAGTAAGGGGTTAGGCTAATAGAGGTGTAGTAGCTATAGGTAAAATATAGGCTATATCCCGCGAGTGGCTAGGGTAGGTAGAAGTTCTAGCTTATATACAGCTCCCCTATTAATAACTTATTTAATTAAATAGGGGCCGAGGTCTTTATAATTAAGTGACTTTATAGGCCTCTATATAAAGATATTACGTGCATTTAGCTATACCTAGTCGCCAATACGCATCTCTAGTGGTGGCGTTCTATAACGGTTAGCAAAGTAGGCCTACTTTGCTTAAGCCTAGGCCATTTCTCCCTTATAGTAGTTAAGTAGATTTTTTATACGGTCTGCATGCTAGTCGGCAAGTAGCATCTTAAGGCGTTTTTTATATAGCAGTTTCTTATTAATAGGTTCTAGTGGCTCTATACTAGATTAGGGGTAATAACCCTTATTCGCAAAAAACAGGGTAAGTCCTATAGTGGTTAAGACGTAGTTATTTGCTATAAATTTACCTAGTAGGAGGTAATCTACCCAGTTATCTTAACTATAGGCAACTACCTATTATAGGTACGCTTTTATACTGGCATTAGCGTTTTCCGGTTACCTAGCAGTTTTATAATAAAAAGATATAAATATCTTAACGGAAATGCTAAGGCGTTAGCAAATTCGTCTCTATACATCGGAGTTAAATTATATACCTTAGTCGGATATAATTAAGTTAGGTAACCTATATAGTCAATAAACTTCGCGAAGGAAGGCGTTAGTAACGTCGCTAATAGCTACGCCTTTAGTTAGAATGTAGTGGCGCTCTTTTATAAGTCGGCATATTATTATAAGGATGTTCTTATAGGTACGGCCGTGTTATTTATAGGGTAGTAGGTTAATAACAAAATCTATAGCAATATCTGCCCATTATTATATAGGTACTAGTAGAGGGTATAGTAGTTCTTAGTACTTTATATTAAAGGCCTTAGCGCGCTTATAACCGTAACAGGCGCCTATAAAGCGTTTAACTAAGTCTATTATTTTTGGCTAGAAGTAGTATCGGCTAAAAATCTTATAGGTTCCTCCTTTGCCTAGGTAGCCGCTTAATTAGAGGTTATAGGCCATTTAGATTAGTTACCATTATAGATTTTCTAAGTTAGGGATAAATAGGCGGCCTCTATAATAGAGCCTGTTCTCTTTTACTTTTAAGGCTACTATATTAATCTAGCCTAAGCTTTAAAGGTTAGTAGGCAGCGTACGGGCGCTAGCAGTCTTTACAGTAATAAGTTAATACAGTAATAGGTCAACAGAGGCGTTATATGCCGTAGTTATAAGCTTATTAATTTTGGAAGGTAACTCTAGTTCTATAGTATAAAGCTAGGGTATAGTTAGCTTTATTATAGGTAGTATACCTAAGGCCAAATTTTATACTTTTAGGATCATTTATTGTCAAAACTAATTATAGGGGTTATCTTTAGACTAAGGAAGGTCTTATAAGCGGCGTATTAGGCTATTAGGTTTAGTACCTTATACTCCTAGTCTATATACAATTTTAAAGTTAAAACTAGAGAGGAACTCGTTCTAATGTACTTAGCGTTAGTTTAGCTACTTTATAGTTATAAAGTACTTAAGGTTGCAATAGTCTATAAGGACTTTAGTTAGCTAGTTAGGCTCTACTAAGAAGAGTTCTAGTTAGAATTCTTTAAACGCTTATATAATTATAAGGAGTTCTTTATTATAGATCTTATAGTTACACTCTTATAGTATAAGCTTAGACGAGTAGAATATAACTAGGTAAAGGAAACTATTATTACCTATCTAGAAGAGGATGCCTGCGTTAACGTAGTCTAAGGAGTCGGTTTTAAGGTAGAGTTATTATCCTAGTATAAAGTAAGCTAGAATAGGTGCTTTAGTAAAGGCATTTTTAAGGTTTTAGAACGCCTTCTCGTATTTAAGCGTCTAGGTAAAGCGTAGGTACGTTTTTATTCCTTTTACAGAAAGGCCCTTTATTTGCATTATTGCTATAAATAGTACTACTACGCCTAAGAAGTTGTATATAAATTTCTAATAGAAGTTAGTAAAACTAAGGAAGGCTTATATATCCTTAATATAGTTAGGGGCTTACTATTTAGTAATTATGTGTACCTTCTTAGGGTCTATATAGACACCCTTAGTAGTAACAATTAGTTTAAGGTATTTTACTTCTATAACTAAGAATTTATATTTCTTTAAATTAATATAAAGTCCTGCGTCCCTAAGGCGCTATAGGACCTTTTAAACGTGTTTAGTATGCTTAGAGGGGTTATTATTATAAATAAGTATATCGTCCAGGTACGCAGAGTAGAAGTCATTAAGGTAGTCCTATAAGGCGTTATTAATATAGCTTTAGAAGGTGCTTGGGCCGTTATATACGCTAAAGGGCATAATAGTATATTTAAATTAGCTAAAGCGTAATGCGAATGCGGTTTTCTATTTATTACCTTCCCTTATTTAGAGATAGTTAAAAACGGCAATTATATTAAGCTTAGTATAGATTTTGGCTTAACTAAGCCGCTTAAGGGTCTTACGTATAAGCGGTATTGGGTATTAGTTTTTAATTATAATAGCGTTAAGTCCTCTATAGTTAATATAGAATTAGATACCTCCTTCTAGCTTCTTAGTAAGAAGAATAGGGGCGGCTGCTAGTACATACTAGGACGAATAAATCCTTTATTAAGGTGCTTGTTAATATACTTTTTTATAACTAAAAGTTCGTCTTTTAATATTAGGTAGGGTCTCTTATAAGGTAATATTTTTCCTTATTTAATATTAATAGTATAGTTATTAGGTTAATATAGGGGGAGTATATCTACGCTCTTTTATAAGCACATATTAGTAAAGTTATAGTACCTCTTAGGGAGGAGCTTACGGAGTTCTTTATTAGTAAGTCCTTTTTTAAGCTTTATAAACTTCTTAAAGTCTAAAGGTAAAAGTCCATAGAGTTCTATAGGGGCGTTATCTTCTAAAAGGTTAACTATATCTATTCTATTACTATAAAGGACGTAGTCTTATTCTTTATTAAGCTTATATAGTTATAATTAGGAAGCTATAGCAACGGTCTAGCCTTTCTTATATACTATACGGTAGAAGACCAGGGCACTTATATAGTAGTAGTTAGTTATAGGTAAAGTAATAAGGGGTTCCTTAGGTTAATATCCTAGGGAGTAAATAAAGGCGGCTAGGCTATGCCCTAAGTAAGTCTCTCTGTAGTATTTAGAGTTAAAGGTTACTTCTCTCTTCTTCTAGTTAATGGCGGGGTTATAACAAGGAACACCAAAAGCGAGATCCGACCCATACTGTCCTATGGGGGTTCCTTTCCGTCTCATCTTGTCCGCACGGTCAAGCTAAGAGTGAGGATCTCGTATGTTACTAATGCAGCGGCGTTACGTCGTGGCTAGAGGGCGCTTTCAAAAGCTCAGTCCTTAACGCCGTTAAAACAGCAGAGTTTTCGCGGGTCTTAGCGTGCCAAGACTCAAAATACCATAGACAACTTATTAAAAACAGAGGAATGGTTTTAAAAACTACCCGACGTCTCTCTACCTAGACGACCGATCTAGGGCCACAAGCCAGCGCTTATACTTGCTGGCAGAAGCAATAGGTCTAAGGGGACAACAGGGCACCTCTGTACTTATTCCGCTCTAAGACTACGGCGAGGGCATAGGAAGAATCTCAACACCGTTAACCACATTTAGCGACGTTAATTCTCCCTTTCTACGCGGCGGCGTTAACCTTTCTCTAGGCGGCGATATTAATCTAAAACGGACTAAGAAAGAGCTGGGACGAACCTGTGTACGCAGCGGCGTTAACCCTTCTTTAGGCGGCGACGTTAATCTAAAACGGACTAAGAAAGAGCTAGGACAAACCTATATAGGCAGGCTAGAACGGACTTAGATGCAGGTGTTGGTTAAAATAGGAGGACAACAAGTTTAGTTAGTAGGCGGCTAAGGGACGATAGCTGCGCGGCGTTAAGTTATTATGGGCCTACGCCTACAAGACACGGTCGGCCTATTATTATAAGAGCGTTATAGGTAACGCGAAGCAGCTTAATGGCTATAGGGCGTGGTATACAATAGCAGCGACGGACAACTCCAGGAACCTTACCCCTTTACTAGGCTCTAACTCCTGGTGGACCTGTTTTAGAGGAAGGATTAACACCTTATTGACGACACTGTCTGTATAGCCTAAAAGGACGGACGCGCGTGTTGGTTTATCTAGGCAGGGCAGGCTGTAAGGATAGGCTTATGGAGCAAATCAGGTGCACATAGGCAGTGGCTGGTTTTAGCCGGCTGGCTATTGTGGAAGCAGACAGACGATCAAGGGGCGTCCGAAGTGGAAAACTATGGTAGAGGGCCCTGGCAAGAGGGCCTCCGCAACTCTGCTTTATATATAACTCTCGTAGCTCTGCAATGCAAATGTATCCTGGCTTAAGAGGATGGCGGCCGCTATCTCAGGGACAGACACACGGCCAATAGACTTATCTCAAGCGCAGTATAAGAGAAGTAGAAGGGCTAGGGTACAAGAGGCGTTCGAGGAGCGGTGGAAAAGGGAATAGGAAAAGTACCAGAGCACGCTCACCCACTATACGACGGCCTAGGCCGAGCCATGGAACAAGGAAGTCTTTAAACGCCATGCGAGGCTTACAAAGGTAGAGAGCACAATTAATACGCTGCTTAGAACTGAGCATATAGGGCTTAACAGATACCTCCACCACCGAAAAGTACTAGGGCACCCAACCCCGGCCTACCCATACGGCCACAGCTAATAATCAATGATGCATGTGGTGTTCTGCCCCAGATACGCTGCTGGCTGGGCGGAAATATATCACTGTGCTGGAACATCCTTATATAAAGAGCTCCTAACTAAGCTAAAGGCTGCCAAGGTAGTTACGGACTGGTTTATACAGACAAACCTCTTACTGCACCTTTCATTTGCTAGAGAGCTGGCTAGGATAAAGAAAGGAGGCTAGGAAGTGCTTTAAGAGGCGGAGGATAAATACTGCAGGGATAGCAGAATATAGCAGAATTTTGCAGATGGCAACCTAGCAAAAGTTGGTAGAACTCTGGCAACCCGGTAGAATTCGGCAGAACTTATTAACCTAGCAGAATTTGGCAGAATTTGGCAACCTAATAGAAGTTGGCAGAATTTTAGCAACCTAATAGAATTTAGCAGAGCTTTGGCAACCTAATAGAATTTAGCAGAGTTCTGGTAACCTAACAGAATTTAGCAGAGTCTTGGCAACCTAATAGAATTTGGTAGAATCTCGGCAACCTAGCAGAATCTAATAACCTAACAGAAGTTGGCAGAACTTTAGTAACCTAGCAGAATTTGACAGAATCTGGTAACCTGGCAGAATTTGGTAGAGGTTAATATCCTAATAAAATATAATAAAACTTAGTAAGGTATAGAGCTGTGTACATTAACATAGATGTAAATAACGGAACCTTTTACACCACTACTAGCCTTATGGGCCACCGGCCTACGCCCTACCTAGATAACCGGAGCAGCTAGGAACGGAACCTAGGCCCTAGCTATATACCCCACCAGATAGACCCAGGAGTACGCATTAAGATGGCTTTTCTATAGCGCCTTAAAGAGACGTCTACTTGTGCTTGGCAGTTACTAATTAGAAGAGAGGCTATATAGGCCGCATAATAAGCCATATAGGCCGTATAACAAGAGAAGGAGAGGTTTTATCCGGCCCCAGCGGTACGGTTCCCCTCTTATACATGTATATATATATACCCATATAGACCCGCTACATAGACCCTAACGGGAGCCGTAATAGCGTAATTGAATATTATAACATAACATAATGGCGGGGTTATATTATTTAAGCTAGTTTATTTTAAGGATAATAGGGTAGTTAGTAAGTAGTATAATATAGGCCTAAAGTTCTTCCTGGTACCTATTTATATCTAGGTAGAGTTATACTATATAGGTAATCTTCTATACGGTATAATTACCATTAGTAAGTTATAGGGCGCGGGCTTTAATAAGGGGTAAGGTAGGTAGGTTATAAGTACGTATAAATTAGATATCTACAAATTTATTAGTAGCTCCGCAATTAATTATAAAACGGCTTTTATATTATTTTTTAGTAGTAGTTCCTATTATAGATAAAACTATCTATTTCCGTCTATTTATCTTTATAGAGTTATTTATTAAGTAAGCCGATATATAGATCCCTCCGTCGTTAGGGCGTTCTAACCCGCGACTTAGGGCTAAGACTTAGCGTTTTCCGTTTCTATATCCAACTCTACTACTATTACTACGTCTTTATCTTATATAGTAGTGGTATATAATAACATATTTGGTATTTGGGTATTAAATTAGGTATTAGGCGGCGGCTACTAAACCTAGCTATTAGGTAGTTTAAGTTATCGCAATAATAGCCTTTTTAACGGTATCTATAGCAGCGTCCTAGTTTCTAAAGTAGCTCGCGCTCTCTATCTAGGAGTTTTTATAGGAAGGTTAGTATAAAGAAATCGATATTAGTTCTAGTAGTATTTAAGGTAATAGGCGTTAGTAGCTTAGTATATATAGGTTTAGTAGGCCTAGGAGGCTTCTATAGAGAGGTTTTTAGGTAAGGGTTAGTAGTAGCAATCTAATTTAGTTATTATTTAATCTTCCGTAAAGCTGCTACTATATTATAAATATTGTTATAGTTATAGCTAGCGGCTGCGTAACTAAGGCGATAAGTAACTTTTTTAAGGAGGTTTTTCTAGTCTTTAGTATTATCTCGGGCGAGGGCTTTAGTATATTCCTAGAATTTAATATAGAATTTATTAAATAATTTAGTAGGGCTTATCTTTAGAGCACGTAGTTTAGCTTAGTTAGTAGCTAGTAGGTTATAGTTATAGTATATTAGGTTAAGATTATTAAAGACTTCTTAGTGGGACTACCACTTCTAGGGGCTACTAGTCTCCTATTAGGTAAAGAGTCTATTAAACGGTATACCCTTTATTCGCCTAATAATATAGCCGATCTTAATATCTTCTGTAAAAAAAAGGTAGGCGCTTTAAGTTAGTTTCTTATAGATTTATATCTTTTAGTAGCTATATTCCTTATAGTCTCCCTAAAAGACTAGGGGATTAAAGTAGCATATATTAGACCCTATAGTAGTAGTTTAGGTCTAATTATTATAGCTTTTATTATTACTGCTTTAGTAGGGGTTCCTATTAGGTAAAACTGCTTAGCGCTGGCCCTCTATTAAGCGTTAAGTAGGTAAAGTTGCTAGGGGCGTAGAAACTTAAGTGGCGTTATATATAGTAAAGAGGTATCTAGCGTTGTTACAAATGTGCTTATTAAGCTAAGATTATAGGTATTTAATTATGCCTTCTCTTTTAATAACCGTAGCAATTAGTGCAATCTTAGCCTTCTTTAACTATTAGACGTCGCGTTTAGACACGCGGAGGTTATCTTTAGTTTCTTAACGTGTGTTATTGGCGAGCGCCTTATAAGCTTATAGGTCTTAAATAATATCGCGATCTTAGGCAGTACGCATCTCAGCTTATATAAGCTTTAGGTAGTAGTTCTATAAAAGGCGGTAGTATTTATTAGGGTTTTGTGCTACT
>Ga0307515_10006001_pt1 | contig 24458 bp, 5 predicted proteins | sample 17_EM_MG_FD_194513 | JGI IMG/M metagenome (GOLD analysis project Ga0307515, IMG submission 194513) | Populus trichocarpa ectomycorrhiza microbial communities from riparian zone in the Pacific Northwest, United States - 17_EM | ecosystem: Host-associated > Plants > Roots > Unclassified | place... | reverse complement strand
CGTTATTCTTTAATACTATAGTATCGTTTTAGGTCTAATTTAACCTATATACGTCTTTAATTTAACGTCTTAATTACCTTCCCCTGGCCGCGTAGTTAGTTTTTATAAGGAAGTAATGGTTAAGTAACTTATACGCATGTTTCCTTTCTTCTAAATAGCGCTATTATAACAGAGTTATATTAGTAAGGTTGCGGCTATTCACTAAAAGGGTATTAGACGGTAAAGTATAAAGACACTTTACTTATTGAGCTTAATCCTTTTCCTTAACACCTTACTTCCCATTATTAACCTTCATCTAATTTGGACGTATCTTTAATATATTATTAAGATTTTCTTCTTTTTTATTATTAATTTAATATACCTCTTTATTCTCCTACTAACTGCTTTTCTAAGTAAATTCTACAGCGTATCCTAGCCTTGCCTTTACATATAGAACCCTAACCCCCGCTAACCCGTAACTAGTGCTAGTCCTACCTAAATGATTTTACCTATACGTCTTCAAAAGACCAGAAATCTAATAATAGGATTCTGGAGGCTTATAATAAGACGCACTACGTTAGATCCAATACCTTTAGTTCTTATAATTGATGCATACGTACCAAAAGCGGTAGTTACGTTAAGGTAAGCTTTTTCTATCCTTAATAGATTTCCATTACTAACTTCAATAGCCTAGGCCTAAGTGGTGACGTTCCTTTAATGTCCTTAACTACTACATCGCCCAGGCTCTCTCCTATTTAAGCGCTAATACTAAACATCTAAGTCAAATTTAAGACTATGCTATAGCCATCTACACTACCCACAATTCCCAGTAAGCTAGCCAGCAACGCCTGATATAAGAGTAAGGTTGGTATACTAAGAATAGGGTAAGGGATAGGGGTAATAAGAAGAAGGTCGCTGTCTACTATAGAAAGGAGTTCGCGTATACGCGTCAAGATTTAAAAGAGCATAACATGATACGGTATTAGGTAGGTTACCCTTCGGGTACCTAGCGGATAGGTGACTAACAGTTACCGTAGCAAGGTCTTAGTAGTTCTGGACTATACCAGCTAGCTAACATCTTTGTTCATTCTAGGCTTAAGCGTGTCTTTATTAACTATAAGCTTACGCCGTAAGAGCTTTATTAGTATTAGTTTAGACCTAATATTAGTATTAAGCATTTAAGAGTCTCTGCTCTAGCTACACCTCATCATCCTGCCCCTATTTTTATGCCTACTTATACGCCTACTAAGGCATCTAGATCCTATTCTCGTTAGCTATCACTTAGTGGCCCAATAGACACTAATCCTACTCCTAATAATAATAAGGCGTAGTGGCTTTTCAGATTAGGCATTTATGGTTTAGACTTTTAGGATTCGTTCTTATATATAGTAGCAATTAAGGACCTTAATTAGGTGCTCGGGAAGGCCTTATAAGGCTTTCGGAAAGGGCTTAGAAGCCCTAGGAATAATATTCCTAGTATAGATTAATAAATAGGAATGCAATTCTAGCAAAATGCCCTATTAACTCTATGCTATATACGTGAAAAGGCTAAGGACCCGTCCTGCCTTAGGCCGTAGCCTTATCCCTATAGTTTCCGGAGCCTGTCCGTTCTATATCCAATTTAACCTATTTACTCTTTTCGCGAGCTTTCTTCATAGGTCGCGATAACACCATAGTATTAGAGCGCTTTCTGTGACTTGCAGATTGTGGACCTTAGTCCCAATATTCTTTTAGAATATCTTTGCAATAATTGAGGTAATCCTCTGGTTCCCATATAGAGTCCTTAGCAGGCCAGCCTAGCTATTTAACTTTAAATTGAAGCTTGTTCTTAACAGACTTATAGCGTAGTATAGCTTTAACCTTATACCGCTCGCCCACTACCTTAGGGTGTTTAATTGGGCCTAGACGGAAGTTCTTTTCCGGTGGTAGTCTATGCTATGGCTCTAGTAGGTTTATGTAAAACACTAAATGCATATAGGCTATAGATAGGGGTAGCTAGAGATAATAGGCTAGCTTACTAATTTATTCCTTAACTTAGAAGGGACCTAGGTATCTTATATTAAGCTTCTTTAATAGTTAACGGGTTTTAATATTCGTTAAACGTAATAGAACCTCATCGCCTACTCCGAAATGCTTATCCTGGTGCTTACAGTTATACTAAAGTCTCTGCTACTCTTAGGCATCTTATAGGCTCTACTTCGCATGCTTTTATTACTCCTCCTATTCCTAGAGGTATCCTTATACTCTCTAGTAGATATCCTTAGACTTCCCGGTAGGATCCTATAACTAATTATACGGCCTTAGCCAGTAATTGTTAGGTATACTATTAAACCCAAATAGTTAGACGCCATAGGCAATCTGGATTGATGTATACTTATATAATATATATTGCTTTAAATTATAAGCATATTCCGTATACGGAAGTAGCTTGTACTAGTTATCTTGCTAGTAGTTTAAATACATCCGTAGGTAAGACTCCAGTTCCTAGTTCTGGCATTCCGTTTACCCATCCGTTTATAGGTAAAAAGCCGTACTATAACGGTGGTCTATCTTTAAATGGAAGCATAGATCTAACTAGTACTAACTTATAAAGACGCTGCCCCTATTAGTAATAATGGAGTGTGGCTAATTTACTTTAAGAAAGCATTTCTCCTTAATTAGGTTGGTAAGCTCTTATACGTTAATCGTTTTATTAACGGGAAGGTATTAGATGTACTTCAAAAACCTATTAATAAGTACGAGAACCGAATTATATGTTCGTCTTTAGCCATCTTTAGATAGCGGGAGATCTGTAATAAAGTCTATGGCGTAATGTTGCTATAGCTTACTAGCGGGGGGAACTAATTTAAGTAGACCCTATAGCTTATGCCTGCGGATCTTATATACTTAATACTTCTCGCAATAGCTAATATACTCCTTTACTTCTTAATTAAGCCTTAGCCAATAGTATTTACGTTAAAGTAATTCCACTATCTTTACTTAACCATAGTGGCCGCCCAGAGGATCATTGTGATTCTTCATAAGAATCTTCTGTCGTAGATTTGCTTCTTATAGCACCTAAACCTTGCTACCTTTACGTAGTAGGCCCATCGGGTTTAGTTCCTAATGGTAGCGCCTAGCAGCTTCCTTTCCGTCACGTTTCCGGTCTACTTTTGCATTAAGGATAGTATAGAAAGTATCCCTTCATTATACCTTACGGATAAGGTCCGTTAACCTTTCGGATAGTTCCTAGGTAAAAGCTATTTCGTCTTATACTGCTCCAAGTATAAGACTAGATAGTACTATAGATCTTATAACTCTTTAATACGCGTACGTTAGGAAGGCCGCTATAAGGTTAAAGTCCTTTAGTTATTATAAGGCTCCAAGTTCCGATTGCTCTATAGCTTCGCTATTAGTTTAAGGGGATAGCTTAGTAATTAGGGATGGTGTATTACTAGGTTCCGAGAATATATTGGGGACGTTCTGTCTAGGTATATTTGGACCCTTATTGGCAACGGACCGGGTACTAGCTGAAACGTTAGTAGAAACTAATGGGGCTTATATTGCCTGAGACTTGGTATATAAAGCTATAGGTGCTTAAGTATCCCACACCTAGAGCTTATTCTGTAATGTAGGGAGTAAGATATCTATTATCTGTTTTCCTTCTCCCGTTTTAAAGCCTTTGGTATAGTCTGGCCGTTATAACGGTCTATTAGCAGGGTTATTTTCCCCTGGCTTATATTTAATCTTAAAATTAAATTACGTAAGCTCCTTTACCTATCTGGCTTATTAAGGTGTAAGCTCCTTTATAGTTATAAAGTAGCGTAGATTATGGTAATCTAAGAGTATACGAGTGGTATAGCTCGCGTGCTTAAGGTAGTATCGCTACTATTTAAAGCAGTTAACTATAGCCAGCAGTTCCTTATCGTGGGTATAATACCTAACTTTAGGTCCCTAGAATTTTCTGCTATAAAATACTACTAGTCTCTAATAGAGCTAGGTAGCGTCTGGATACCTATTAGGTTATAGTAGGATACCAGCAAGGGCAAATTTTAATGTATTAGTAATTATTATTAATAGCTAATCTGGGTTGAAATACCGCAGCAATAGAGCTTTTATAAACTTTGCGTGAAGTTCCTGGAAGGCCTCCTAAACCTTTCCGGGCCATAACCATGGCTTATACTATTTAGTTAGTCCCTTTTTAGTTTTCTTCCTTGCCGCCTTTAAGCTTTTTACTCCTTAGGTCGGGTCTTAGGAAGCTTCCGTAATATGGTTAGATAGGTATTAGGCAACGTCCAAGTAGTTATAGATGAAGCGCCTATAGAAATTGGCAAAGCCTAGGAACACTTAAATATCCTAGTAGCTCTCTAGCTCTGGCCACTTCTGGATTATCTACACCCGTACTAGGTCTATAACTACACCCGTAGGCGTTATAATGTAACCTAGGAACTTAACCTACTTAGTGTTAAAGATATACTTTAACGCCTTAGCGTAGAGGCCCTAATTATCTAAACGTTTTAGCACTTCGCGGACGCGTTACTTGTATTAATCCTTATCTTCTAAGTAGATTAAGATATTATCTAAATAGATAATATATATGCGGTTAACTAGTCCCCCTAAGGCTCTGTAAATATACAATTGGAATATTATAGGCGCATTAGCTAGCCTAAAAGGCATCACTAGATACTTAAAGTGGCCGTATTGGGTCTTAAAAGCGGTCTTTTACTTATCCCCTTCTTTAATACGGAGCCTATAGTAGGCGTCTTATAGATCTAGCTTTGTGAAGATCTTCGCCCTAAATAGTTGATTTAGCATTTCACTAACTAGTGGTAGCGGGTAACGGTTCTTAATTGTAATCTTATTGAGGCCGCGATAGTCTATATATAGCCTTATGGTTCTATTTTGTTTTAGGACGAAAAGGATTAGTATGCCTAACGGCGACTTACTGGGCCGGATTTACCCCTTTTCCAGTAACCTATTAAGGTACTCCTATAGGATTTTAAGCTCTTTGCGCAAGAGGTTATAAATAGGAAGGTTTAGCGGTTATTTGCCTTCTTCCAGATTAATTACATAATTATACTCTGAGTTCTGTGGTAGGACTTTAGCTCTCTTACCCGAAAATACCTTTAGTAAGTCCCTTAGGCCTACTAGAATATTTAACAACTTAGGGTTGCGTTTATCCTCCGCGTTATTGTTAGGTAGGTTTTAGAGCTCCCTTAGGATGCTTACAGGCAGCGTTATATACTATAGTGGTTGCTTATACATAGTTGCCACCGTACATTAAACCGTTACATACAGTAGCTAGTAGAGGGTAGGGAATTCTTTAACGTAACGTTTGAGGTGTTAAAGCATACTCTCCGTATATTGCTTAAGCTAGAGTAACCCGTGGCGGTTAAAGTATCTTATGAGATCTTTAAGATCGCTACCTCCCTATAATGTCTCCGCGACCTGTTTAGTAGTTCCCTATAAGGTCTCTATTGTAGAGGGGTTATTACCTATACTAGGCTCTATACCTATCTTGCTATTAAATAGGGGTTAGATTTAATACTCCTTTAGGTATAGAGCGTATACTATTTTGCCTAGGGCTACATTCTCTAGGATATCCTTTAGGCTTATTAGTGATATGCGCCCTTCCGAATCTTTATTATTCCACTATTTAAAGGCTCTAGTCTTAAAGCGTATTTTAGGATCTGCTTCCGCCAGCTAAGGGTATTTAAGGATAAGGTTATAACCTACGAAGTTAGCCACCCAGAAGGGTTATGGGCTGACCACCTTAGTGCGGTTATATATGTTGGCTACTAACACTGTAAGCTTATAGGCACTGTATAGCTTAATCCAATGCTTATCTAGGAAGCCTGCGGTAGGTTTCCGCCACCTTTATAATAGGATAAGTTTATGCTCTTTTACCAAATCATATTATATAAGATTAATTTCGGCGCCGCTGTCGTATAGTGCTTAGAACTGTTATACCTTACCTATAGGAAGTATTATTTCCAGCTTAATAGCAATACGGAGAGTCTCTCCTTTTATATCTTGCCCTAGTTACAGCTAGGAGAGGTCTATAACTAGGGCTTTTCTTTTTTTAGATCGTTAGTGCGGTTATTACCCTATTTATTTTTCCAATAGGATCTGCCTCTAGAGTTTTCTCTTAACTTCTTGGAGTGTTCCTATAAAGATGCCGGACGGGTATTGGGTTAACCCTAGGAGTCTTTCCCGTTATTTAAGGTTCCTAACTTTAACCCTTCTAAAGTTCTCTTTAAGAACAGCTTCTTTAAAGGTTAGGTCTGCCCTATATTACTACTAAAGTGCCTACGCTTCTGGTGACCCCCTAGCTTCCTACTAGAAGAGGTCTAGTTCCTTACCGTATCTTTAGCGTTCAGAACTGCTCGTTTAAAATCCGCATATATAGTAATCCGCGATAGGGCTCCTATATGCTTTATTTCGTTATAAATTGCTAGCTTAATTCTAGCCTAGATAAACCTAATCTTCTCCTTCTTATAGATGCTACCGTCCTTATTTTTAAAAGGCTCTAGATTTATCTACTAAGTACGAGTTTCCATAAAGTTTATAAACTAGCGGAAGTCGTGGCGGTCTAGCTGTGTCCTATTTTAGAATAGCTCTATATTATTGTATTATATAATATATAAATCTTAAGTCTATTTCTTTAGGAAGGTTTGCAGCTGTAGCTATATAGTAATTTGCTTTTTATTAAGCTAATTAAGTGCGATTTAGTTTAGTGATTGGTTTTTAATCTTGCTAATAATCCAGCGTATACGCTCTTTGGTATTATCTTATATTATTAGCATTTTAAAAAAGTTATCTACCTTACGAACCTAATCGTCTAGCTGCTGGGCGTTGGGTCTATAGCGGAGTTCTAGACTACTAAAGGCCTTAACCAGTTAGTCTATATCCTTTTTCCGTTTATAGCGTAAATAACTCTCTAAGTCTTTTACACCTTCTTAGGTAGGTACTAGGTAGCTCCTAGGAAGCCCTTAGCTTTAACTAGGTTATAAAAGAATTTACCTAGCTTAGATTAGACCCTACTAGATCTAGATTTGCCCTTAGAGGGTTCTGATATGTTTATTAGTGGCTTCCTCCCGCATGGCTTCTAAGAGCCTTGTGACAGCTTCCCGATATCCGTCTTAAAGGAGATCGGTATAGGGCTCTTAACCTTCCAAACTTGGGCCTGGGGAGGCTCCTACTATAGAGGTAGTATTAGTACTAGTAGCTAGTATAGGCTTCCCAACAAGGCTCGGGTCTTAAGTTAGTAATTAGCTTAGATTACCTAAAGGGGTAGGCCCGCTTGGCTTAAAAGCAGTCTATATACTGCTACTATGCCGATTATAGGCCGGTGGTCTTCCGGGAGCGTTCTAGTTGGTTCTTTGGTCGGACGTATTAGTATATTCCTCTAGCATTTCTAGCTTAGGGGAAGATCTTAGAATTGCCTCTAGCGCTTAATCTTCTAATTAGCCTAGGTGGGGCTAGAGGGGTTCTGGTTACTTTCTGGCAACGTTATAACTGTTATAAAGGGTGTCTGCGTTTTCCTTAGCGGTAACCGTAGGTGTGTAAGAGTCTTCGAGCTCCTAGAGCATCTAGATATTAGGGCTCGTTCAGCCGTCTTACCTAGAGGGTTATATTGTCGCAATCTCTCGCTATTAGAGGAACCTTTCTGCCTTTATGCGACGGCTTTCTATAAGGTATCTATAGAGTTTTTGTTTAGGTCGTCGCGAGATTTTAAGGGAGAATAGTAGTTATAAATAAAAGATATAAATAAATAATCTGGTCCTTAAAGCCGACTACCCTTCTAAAAAAGAGTAGGAAGGATTTAAATGTGAGGGGATCTTATAGACAGGGGGCTATAAGGACACGATTGGAACAGGATAGATTGGTGAGAGAGACAAATCCTTAAGGAGGTAAGGCCTCTAGGATCGTGGAGACTATATACTACGGGCACGTGCCTCCGGCACGTAACCGGCGACCATCTAAGGGGCGTCCGGGGGTTATCCTAAGGGCAACCCGAGGTGTCCGCAATAATATCCCTTATATAAGTCCTCTACCTTTATATACTTAACAGCGATAAGTTAGCCGCCTTATAACTTACCTAGTCCTCTATAAAGAATTAAAGTTAAGGTATTAAAGTCTCTAGCGTTTTTATAGGTAACTAGGGTGTAGGTTAACTCTAAATTTCATATTAATAAGGTGGGAATTTTAAGGATAAATATAGGATATCTCTCTTAATATTAAAAATAGGATCTTATTTTAAGAACTGGATCCAATTCTAAAGACTATATCCTATCCTAATTTTAAGCTAAACGTACTAAATATGGCTAAAAAGGTATAGCATTAAGCTAAGCGGTTTAATAGTCTTAGAAGAAAGGAGCTATTTTTAGTTATAGCTTAAGTTATAATTCCAAGAACGGAATTTAATTCTAAAACTAAGATCCTAATTTAGGTTTACAAAGTAGACCAATTAACTGCTATAAAAAGGGGGCAATTTTAAAAAAGGATCTAGTTCTAAGAACTAGATCCTAGTTACGGGAAATAGGTTAATTAAGCGCTATAAAATAGGGTTGGCTATATCTATATTTAGCATATTAGGTTTAGCTCGTTTTAGGACTAGCTATATAATTAATTATAGGTGCTTATATAACTAACCCAATAATTAACCTACTATCGCCAGCTATACCTTACCTAGCGCCTTTTAGCATCGCTATATTAGAGCCTTACTCTATTTAAGCCTTACGCGTTAAGGAATAAACTAAAAGCTAATAACTATAATTACTAATAAATGCTACCTGCAACTTTCCACTTTAGGTTATTATAGCTTAGCATTTAACTAAGCCCTATAAAGCCTTAGTCTAAGCCATATTAGGTTAGCTTAACTTTTCTATACCTAATCTTTAATCCTTGTGTTTACTCGCACCCTACTTTCTTCCTTATACTTTTCTCCCTAGTTATTTCCTTATTATAAGATACTACCGACGTATACTTAACCTCCCTATACTTATCTGCTATTATACTATCCGTTATATACTAGCCTCTTTAATCTCCCCTCTTTATTTACTTACCTGCCTGCCATATTAGCCCTCCCAATATAGCTCTTAGCGCGTTCACTTATAATAGCGAATTTCTCCTAATTAAAGATAATTAAAACGAAACCTATTAGAGAAGGACTAAATAACTTTTATAATTTATTTAACTTAGCTTATTAGGATCTAGACATCTCTAGCTCTTTAAACTCGTTACACTAGATAGGTAATAAAGGTAATTACTAATATACCTATTATAAGTTTCTATCTAATGCTTATAGAACTAAAGAATTTTTTGCTTAATCTAATACTAGCTCTATAAGGCCTTCCTACTTCTTATTTATTACTATTTAACGGTAGTAATAAAAGCCTTTTTGTTAATCTATTAAGACTTAATTTAGCGGTTAGTTCCGACGACTTTAATATTAAGCGGTTCCTACCTCTTCTAAATATAATCCTTCGGATTAAACCTAACGAGGTTATTTAGGAAAAGGCGTACACTACTATAATAAAGCCTACGCCTTCTCCCCGACCGCTACTATTCTATATTTAAACCCTATATCTATATAATATAAGCAGCTTTACTAACTTGTCTAAATATAGAAAATACGTGGATTATGTTCTAAAGGAAAAGCTAGGCCTTTTTTATATAGAGATTCCTAGCTTATATAAAGCATTCTTTAGGGGGGTAGAAGGTCTTAAAGAGGTAAATACTGCCGTTTTTAAGAAATATAAGGAAGGGGACAATCTACTATACGCTAAGGGCGGCTAGCGTAACTAGCCTAGAAGCGTAGAGCAAGAAAATATCTTAGAGTGGTTTAATAACCTAATTAAATTATTTTTAGGCTTCGTAGAGAAGTATAGGTCCGCCCTAAAGATATAACAAACGCTTATTATATATACTAAGCAGCCCTTATAAGGGTCTATAGTAAAGTAAAAGCTAAATATTAGTTTTATAGATAATCTAATAACTAGTAAAAGTTCTTAATGCTATTAGTCGCATATACTTATACTAGGAAAGCTAAAGAGTAATTTAAATACTAATATAGCCTCACAGGCATGGTTTAATTTAGGAAAATATATAAAAGAAGTTTTTGCCGCTTAGGACACTTATCACTTTATCCTAGGCTTTACCCTCTATAGATCTATTATACGGCTATAGGAGTATAACCAGGTAGGAGGCATTATATTATTACTATTTAATATTAATAAAGACGGAATATAATTTACCTTAGTAATATTAGGATTTCTCTAGATAAATAAGGAGCAGCTTAGGTTTAACCCTACTATTCTAATATTAGATGGTAAGCAATATATTAAGGTCGTGCGCAATAATTAGACTAAGCGTCTTATCTTTAACAAACCTATAAAGCGGGCACGCTATATTGCTAGTTAAGCGACTACTTACTAGAAAGCATATTATAAAGGGGATACCTTTAAGATACCCCTTATTATTAAAGACTTATAGCAGTACCCGCAGCGCGAGGAAGAAGGTAAACTGCTACGTAAGGTAATAAAGAAAGAAGTAGTTAACGTGGCCAGGTACTATTACTATAAGACAGTTTATATAGGCGGTAAAGAAGATAACATTTACAATAATGTCCGTAAGGGGCTAAATATTATAAGAGCGATAAACTACAAGCTAGAAGACTTAATAATGCCTCTAAGACTAGCTAGAGTGAAAATCAGTATAAGGAAAAGCTAAAGTTTTAGCAGAAAGAGGTTGTCTAGCTATACTAACGCCTTATTACTACCCAGCAAGCGTATATATTTAGGCTCTCCGCTTAAAGGCGGAAGGCGCCTTATAACCCTAAATTAAGTATATTAATATGTTATTACTAAGGACTACGGAAAGCCTCTTTATAAGGTAAGCTCTCGGGCTACAATACTTACTACACTAAAGGGTAGTATTAAAGGATATAAATCTTTATATACGCGGGCCGGTATTATCTAATATAATATTTTAATAGGCAACCTTATAATAAACGAGGAAGATAATAATCCTTTTTAGCCGGCATTCTTAATTAACTTTAATCTTGCAATTAAGGAGTAGCAAGAAGGGCCTTTAGGAGCGCGGGGCAAGACTAGTATAAGAGTGTTTATAGTAATTAGAATGCTTCTAGGCAAGATATATTTAGCTTAGTATAATTTTAAGTCGTTTTTTTAGGTGCTATTCTAGATATGCATTTACTATAATAGACCTAATAAAAAAGGTAATGTTGTTAATAGGTTTAATAAGTAGAATTCTATAGATATAGAAGAGCTAGCTAAAATAAAAAAAGGGGCAGTGGCTAATAAAGAAGATTTTCTTAAGACTGTAGGTAATAACTTTTTATTATACTATTAGCCACTAATCTCTTAAGTTAATAAATTGCGGAAGGTAGTGTTTCTAGGCAGTAGAAGGCAAAAGGGAAAGGATAAAAAACTTCCTTAAATAAAGGAGGTATTTTAGGAAGCAAGAAAGAATTTAAAGGTGCTAGTAAAGTAGATAGAATAATATTTTATTGCTCTTCTACTATATAAGTGAAGTTTTGCGGAGATTTTAGCGGCTAAGGCTAGGTAGTAGCCTTGGTTAAAACGTATATAAAATAGTATAGGGCGAGTTACCTAGGCTAAATAAACCTAGGAAAGCGGATAACCTAATCTTCCGCTTAATTATTAGGTCCCTATACCCTATTATCCTATATAGGCTTTAGATTTCCATAAAATATATAACCCACTCTTTAGCCTATTAAAAGCCGCCTTATACCGCCTAAATAGAGGCTATAGAAGAGTTAATCCCCTACTCTAACTAATCCCCTACTTAAAAAAGTCCCCTACTTAAACAAGTCCCCTACGGGAGCCAATGTCTATATATTTCGCCGCCCTATAGGAACTAATCCCCTACTCTAAAATATCCCTTATAGGATTAAGTCCCCTACTTTAACAAATCCCCTACGCTAATAAATCCCCTACGCTAATAAATCCCCTACGCTAATAAATCCCCTACTCTAACAAATCCCCTATACTAATAAATCCCCTACGCTAACGAATCCCCTACTCTAACAAATCCCTTACTTTAGCGAATCCCCTATAGGCGCCAATGCCTATATATTCTACCGCCCTATAGAACCTAATCCCCTACAGCTTATATTCCCCTATAGCTTGCATTCTTATATAGCTTTTACTCCCTTATAGAAACTATAAGCTACGTCTTTTACTATAGAACAAATCCCTTATAAATTCCGTTCCTATATATAGTAACCGTATCTTTTACTACCCTATAAGAACTATACCCTATAGCTCCTACTCCTATACGGCTTTTACTCCCCTATAGGAACTAATAACAATTTCTTCCACTCCCCTATAGAAACTAATCTCTTATAGCTTACGGTTCTCTATAGGGATTAATACCCGCTTTCTTTATTGCCTTATAGCTTTTAATTTCTTATAGGAACTAACGCTTATATCTTTCACTCCCTTACGGGAACTAATGCCCTATAGCTTCCGTTCTCCTATTTCCGGATCTATAAGTAATTTGCCCGCGCTATAGCCTATTATATAGGCCTTATTATTATAGGAGCAAGTAAGTGATTTTAAGAAAGTAATAAGTAATAGTATTATTAGCTATAAGATTTATAAGATATTTAACGCTATATATATATAAGCGAATCTATATATACGAGTTTATATTTTTAACTAATCTAGTACCTTTAAAGTTACTTTTAAAATTTTAATTTAACGTAAGAGCCTTACCTAAATACTTATATGTAAGTTTCTCCCCCTTACTTTTAGCTAAGCTGTAACTAATCCGTATAGTGTTCTTAATCTAATATAGTATATTAGTACTAGCCTTAAAACTTTCTCTTAAATATTGCCTTACCTATTTTCCGTTTAATTAATAGTCTAAAAGCCGCTCTATATCTTTTTTAGAGATATTAGTAGTAGCATTGGCTTACTTTAAGAAGGTTTTCCACACCTACTCTCTTACTGGTCTTTTTAGCTTATTATATCTAAGTGTAAAATATATTCTGCTCTATATAGCTATATTAAATATAGTAATCCTATTTATTATAAGAAATATAATGCCTTAAAAATACTTTATTTATTATAGGAAGATAAATACTAGGCTATTACGTCGGATATTATTTAAAGTTCTTTCTATAAGAAAGATATCGGCCTTATCTAAAAGAAGGACAGCGCTCTAGCGGTAAACGTTTTTAACTATTAGAGCTAGGTTTTGTTTTAAATAGGCTAAATCCGTATTAAGGTCTCCCGTATAAGCCTTTTTATAATTAAACTAGTATATAAATATACTTATAAAGGGGAACAAACTATATAGAGGGGTCTCCTCTAAGATTTAGTAAGTGCTTTAGCTGTTAATATCTTTCCTACCCTAGGTGGGCTACTAAAATAGTTAGCCTTTAAAATAGCTAATGCCTTACCAGAAAACTTACTAAGTAAAAAAACTAGGCCTTTCCCCTTCCCTTTAATTATATTCTTAAACTTTAATTTCCTAAACCTAGACTAGTAGCTCTTTATAAGTCCTTAAAGCACTATTTTCTTATCCTCCTTAATTGCGAGTAACTTAAATGCCAAGGTATTCTATTTAATGTCCTTAATATTAGCGACGGCAAATTTACCTATTAGTGTTTATATTAGTATATATAATTTACTAGCTTTAGAAAAAGAGTCTAGAAAGCCTAACCCTATTTTTTATCTGCTAAACTAAAGGCTAGGGCTATTAGTAGATAGATTAGGTATTTATTGTCTCCTATCTCCTTAGGAACTAAACCCTAATTCTTTACTTTGCCTTGCTAATTAGTCCCTTAATTAATTATGCTTATTCCGTACGCATCTATAGCAATTAGCCACTTACTATAGTTAGGATTCTAATAATAAAATACTATTACGTCTACTATAATACGGCCGCTTATAGAAAATCTTAACGGGCTATCTTTGGTCTAGAAAAACGCAATCCCTTTATATTTACAGTAGTTAATGCCTCTTAAAGACACGAACTTCTGGCTATTACTAATAAGATCCTGCTTTATCTCGGCTTATCTCTTATAACGCTCTAGTGGAAATACCTTATGTCATAGTGCTGCAATGAAGTAGACTGAATAACTACGTTGTGGTATAAAGAGGAGAAGAAGGTGGAAAGGGGGTATTGTATATAAATAGTAGGGCCGGCCGCTAAGGTACTAGTGGTGGGCTAGCCAATAGTAGGAAATAGTACGAGACAGTATGAAACAGTATGCGTTAGGTTAGTGCTGTAACAGTGCTTCTCTCCCCTAGATGGTTTAGTCCCCAAACTAAATAGATAACTCTAAAATAGGCAGTGTTCGGGGTCGCCTGTTTTTTACCGCAAAGATATTAGTTTCGCTTACCGCCCTTAACTAAGCTAATAGCGATTTTCTGTGCCGGGCATGGAAAATCCTAATTGGTTAGTTTAGTAAGTAAGGTTGGTAGAACTCTACACCGCTACCTGAATTAATCCGCGTGGTGTTTCTTGGTAAGGATCTGGCTAATTAGACAACTTTAACCGCTAATTAAAGTTCTATAACATCTTAACCACCACAATTTTTATCTTGTGCCCAGTCTAGGGGTTTTAGCTTCTTAGGGTGTTGCTTATAGAAGCGCTGTATAGCCTATTTACAACCCTTTAGGTCTTCTTTTAGCTGCTAGGTTATATCCTTATAATATTTCTATTTAATCTTATAAGTTAGGCCTTGGGGGTCTTTGTTATATATATTAAGGATTTTCTTAAACTCCTATTTGTCTTCTATATTACCGTCATTATCTCTCTCTACTACTCGTCCTCGTATATTACGGCGCTCTATAGTATTAGTATTTGCTTAGCCAGGGATCTCTTTAGCAGCCTAGAGGCGGACCTTAGATATATAAAAGGATTTATTTACTCGGATGTAGTCTAGGAGGTCTACTATAACTACCCCTTGGTATACTATAAATACGGGGTACGGGCCGTCCTATTTATCGTCCCATTTCTTCTTAGGTCTGTTTATCTTTATATTTTCTAAGCTAACTATAACTATATCGCCTTTGTAGAATAACGCGCTCTTATCCCTACGGGTATTAGTATTGTCTTTATAGCGTTGCTGTGAAATCTAGGCTAGGGCCTTAAGCTATATTAATATTCGCTTAAAGCAGTTGGCCATAGAGTCTGTATGAAAGAACTCCTTCTTTGCTTATGCTAATAGTGTTAGTAAGTGGGGGCCAGTAGGCTTAATTCTGAGGCGAGGGTTAAAGCTATAGTTTGCAAAAAACGGGGAGATGCCTGTGCTCTTGTTGACTTAGTTATTTATAGCAAACTTAGTAAGCGGTAGGTAGTTAACCTAGTCGTTCTATATAAAGCTAATAAAAGTATAGAGGTACTTATTTACGGTAGCGTTGATAATTTTAGTTTGGCCGTCTGTTTCTGGGTGCTAGGCTAAGCTTAGTCTTAAGGTTGTCTTAAGGCGTTTACTTAGTTATTGCTAGAAGTTACTAATAAATTATATGCTGCGATTGGAGATAATCGTGCTTAGTATACCGTGGAGCTTATATATGTTGTTAATAAAGCCGTTAACTAGCTTCTCTGTTAAGAGTCCTATTACTAGAACGAGGTATTATATTTTAGTTAGGCGGTCCATAATAACAAGGATATATTTATATGCCTTACCGTGGCGTTAGTATATCGGCAGCGTTGTAATATAGTTGATTGAAATATTGGTCTATAGGCGAGCGGGTAGTTCTAGTGGCTTTAAAAAACTGGGTGGGGCAGAATAGGGGATTTTAGTGCGAAAGCATAGGGCACAGTCTTTAATGAAGGTAGCCGTGAATTGGGAGATTCCTGGCTACTAGTATATTTGGTTTAAGAGGTTAAGGGTCTTAACCTGGCCGGGGTGACTAGCGGGGCCGCTGCTATAAGAGTAATAGATAACTTCTAGGCGAAGGTCTAGGGCGTTAGGGACGAAGAGGCGTTAGTAGAAGTAGATCTGTCCGTTAATAATACTGTATTCTAACTTATTGTAATAAAGTAATTTCCTAATCTTCTTTAGCTAACGGCGAGCTTTCTAATTACGTAGGGCCGCTATTATATCTCTTACGAGTTCGTTTTCCTAGTATCCTAACTAGATTAACTTGTCTAGTGACTTTTTAGCTATTTTGGGGTCTAGAGCGGCTATAAACTTTGCATTATTAGAGTTACGGGACTTATATAGCAATTCTTCTAAGATTATAGGGTTAATTTTCTGGGGTAGTATAACGACTTAAGCTTGGTGGCGGAGGCGTTTATTATTAGCGTCCTTAGGCCTTATTCCTAGTAGCCAGCTTAGGGCGTTAGGGAGCGTAGCTTTGCTGCTGGGTCTGTATATAATTACAAAGTTAAACTATAAAAGAAACTCTGCCCACCGGACTTAGCGTTAATTTAGCTGCTTAGTAGTTATAAACGTCTGTAGGTTCTTATAGTTGGTAATAATTTTAAACGGCTCCTTAGTCCCTTATAGCTTAGGACGCCATTTCTCTAAAGCCTTAATAATAGCTAAGAGTTCTTTGTTATAGATTTTGTAGTTATACTCTAGCGCAGAGTGCTTTGTGGAGAAGAATGCGACCGGTTTTAATTTACCGTCGTTGTTATACTAGGAAAGGACTCCGCTAGAAGCCTAATTTAATGCGTTTATTTCTGCTACTGTCTTCTTTATATAGTCATAGTATGCTAGTACTGGTGCTGAGGTAAAGGCTCCCTTAAGGGCCTCGAACGATTTGGCTTGTTTTGGTCCCCATAGCCATCCGATGTCCTTCTTTAGGAGTTTTATTATAGGTATAGCGACGGCAGAGTAGCCTTGGATAAATTGTTAGTAGAAGTTCGCGAAGCTAAGAAATTGTTATAGTTCTTTAATTGATGTTGGGTCCTTCTATTCCTATAAGGCCTGTACCTTCTTAGGGTCTATAGTTATACTATTAGTTAAGATAATTAAGCCGAGGTATTTTGTTTTAGTAGAGTAGAACTTAAACTTATTAATATTAATCTAAAGTCTAGCATTACTAAGTCTTCGGATAACTTTATTTATATACTTAGTGTGCTTAGTGCGTGTTTTAAAAAAGATAAGGACGTCGTTAAGGTAGGCAGTGTAGTAGTTATTAAGGGCGTTATGTAAGATATAATTAATATAGTTCTAGAACGTGGCGGGTATATTATAGAGGCCGAATGGTGTAACTAGCATCTTATAGAGTCTGAACTAGGTAATAAATGCTATAAGCTACTTATGGCCCTCCGTAATCCGGATCTAGTTAAACGCAGCGATTATATTAAGTTTAGTAAAGTACTTGGCACTATAAAGTGCGTTAAGTATCTTATAGATTAGTGGCAGTAGGTACCGATTCTTAATAGTGACTGTGTTTAGGCCTTAATAGTTATAGTAGATTTGTATACTGCCACCGGGCTTAGTAGCGAGGAGGAGTAGTGCGGTAGCTAGTGAGGTTAATTTGTGGATAAAACCCTTATCTAGTATCTTATTAATCCACTTTTTTATACACCTAAGTTTAGCAGGTAAGAGTAGTTTGTTTTTATAGTATAGGGCCTAGTTTTTAGGGATAATCTTAATTTTATAGTCCTATGGTTGGTAAGGGGGCAGCTTATCTGCGTTTTTAGGGAGAAAGTACTTAATATATTCGCGGAACTCCTTTAGTAAGTATTGCAAAATATCTTTACGGGTTAATCCTAGTTTACCTTTTAGGAATTTTTTAATATTAGTGTTAACTATTTTCCGGCGTAGAGACTTAGGCTTAGTTTTTAGGTTTGTCTTAAGGAAATTATAAAAATAAGGGGGTAGCGCTTTACGGGCTTCTTCTATTATATAGTCGCCCTCCACTAGCTAGTGTAAGAGATGGATGGATTAGATCTAGATCCAAATCCAAATCCATTAAATCCATTGGATCTGGATCGAGATCTAAACTTTATCCATTCTTAATAGGTTGCCTAGGGCCTAGGCTTCAATTTTGCCGTATATTAAGCTAATTCTGGCGATTTTCGCTACTTACGTTATATAACGGCCTAGTGTGGTTTTTATTATAATCTTTAAGTTATATAACTATAGCTATTTGCTAAGCTCTACCGCAGCTGTCTACTAAGTTCTACCGCAACTGTCTACTAAGTTCCACTGTCTACCAAGTTCCACCATAACTGTCTACCAAGTTCCACCGCAACTGTCCACCAAGTTCTACCGCAACTATCCACCAATTTCCACCGCAACTGTCTACCAAGTTCCGCCGCAACTATCCACCAAGTTCCACCGTAACTGTTTACCAAGTTCCACCGTAACTGTCCACTAAGTTCCACCGTAACTGTCTACCGAGTATCTACTAAGTTCCACTGTAACTATCTACTAAGTTCTACTGTAACCTGCGGACCCTAGCTTCTACTAACTAATTAGGATTTTTTATGCCTAGTATGGAAAATCGCTATTAGCTTACTTACTACTAGCGCCTTAGCGGCACTCGCGAGGATTGCTTAAATTAATAACCTCCGCCTCTTAGACCTAATTAACTCTAGAGAAGTTAACTTTGTAGGCTTAAGTGGAGTTATATTAAGTCTTAAATTAATAATCTTATTCTTGTCCTAGGAGTAGAGATATAAAGTTACCTAAATCGTACTCTGCTTAAGGTGGTTACGGCGTTTTATAACTATCTGGCTAAGACGGCTAAAGATACGTTCTAGCTTATCGCTTATAGCTGGAATTAATAGGAGATTAATAGCCATTTAAGCAAGGTGCGGGTACTATTCGCGGCCGATAGTTCTCTACTACTTAATTAGGGTCTCGCAATCTTTAACTTAATTCTGCGTATAATAGTAATTATATTCATCCTACACGGCAGCAGAATAACATTAATAGCCGCTCTTCTAAAGACCTTTTATCCTATAGGCCTTTATAATATTAAGCTTACGCCTAGGCTTCTTTTTCTTTAGGGATAGAGCTTCTAAGATAGGCTATTACTTATAGTCTGTAAGCTATAAACGTTTAACTAATTTACGGGCAGACGTAATCTAAGTCTTCTTATACTCCTACTAAGCTTCTATATACTGCCAATTGTATCTAGGATGAAGGACGACTGCGGCGATATAGGCTACTAACTTATCGATCTTCGTATAGTACCGTTAAGCCTTATTAAGTGCGAACTTGATTTATACAGCAAAATGCCATTCTCCTTTAATTAATAAGGGCGGTGCGGATTTAAAGCGTTCGTACGCGGAGGTAAGTTCTTCAGTAATGCATTCAATATCCTGCTGAATATTAACTAGCCCGCATGACTTACCATTGCCTAGTTGGCCTTATAGGTCTATAGTTGCAATCCAGCATAGTTTAAGTAAATTTTCGTACTGTATTAGAACCTCCTAATTGTCTATAGTAAGTGTATCTTTAAAGATTACATTCTAAGCGTTATCCTGGTCTTCTAGCCAAGTAGATTCTAGCCTCTCTTTTAGTTGTCTTGCGCGTTACTGCTCTAACTATATAAAGTCTTTAAATGGCGCGTAAAGCTAATTTAGTGTATAGAATTCCTTATAAGTATTATTCTAGCGGGTAATGTTAGATCGGGAGAGGTCTCGGGTTATTATTATGTCCTATTAGTCCTCTAGGAGGATGCTCCGGAGATATATTTTCTAGCCTAATAATTTATTAGCACTATTAACTAATTTGTACTTTTAGAACTACTTACTTTTATGCCACCGATGTCTTCTCTAAGGGCTCGTATATACCTATATAATTAAGTTATAAGCTTTACTAACTAGTCCTCGCTTCCTCTACGTCTATAACTGCGCTTTTATATCCTTAGGTACTATATCCTCCGCTTTAAATAAATCTGGGTTATAGCCGTATAAAAGGTAGCGGGCAATAATATTAATAATATGGCCTAAATAACGTAGCCGGCGCTTAATTAGATTAAAGTTGAACTCCTTTACAATAGCCGTCATCGCCGTATCGTTATTAGTCGTGTTATCTAGCATAAAATACCTAATCTGCTTATTCTTAATGCCAAAGTCTTTAATTACGGCAATTACGCCTTTTGTAATATTAACGCTAGCATGCGAGCTAGTCTACTCTAGAATAGTAAGAAGAGTTGCTTAAGGCTTAAAATCTTTGTTAAGAAAGTAGGTAATAACACTATTAAGCGACAGAAGGTTACCCAATATCTATAGGTTAAAAGATAAATAGATCTTACTAACTGCGCGTTATAGCTCTCTCTTTACTGCCGCCTTATAGTAAGTATAGCCCTTGATAATCCAAGATCTAACTAACTATCTACTAGGCATATATTCTGCTGCTTAAGGCGACAGATATTTAATAAACTCGCGAAAGACCGGCCTATTGACTTGCCTAAAAGACACGTTATTATAGATAATCTATTAAAGAAGAAGTCGCTTAAACGTCTTCTTATTAAACGCATACGCCAACTTATTAAGAACCTGCTGCTCCCGGGGATTATTTACATCGAGACCTTTAAGTATAGAGATTGACTTTAACGCGTACGGCACCTTCTTACCCTTCTTATTAAATGTATGACTATGGACTACTCGAATATGCTTTATAATATTAAAGCTTCCTTTACGGGTGTTCCAGAAGTGGGCCTTAATACTATATTTGCAATAACACTCCTTACAGAGCCACCACCGGTCGCTGGTCTTATGGTTCTCTATTGGTACGCCTAGCCGCCAGATTAAGGAGGAGAGCTTACCGTTACCTTTGGAGATTAGGATAATATAGCTAGGTAATCTGTTCTAGTTAACCCAGGACTAATTAAACTAACTCTTATCTTTAGGAGGAGCCTCGCTAGCGCGCGCTTTAGTAGACTAATTAGCGCTAAACGTATTAGACATTAGAGCTGTTATAAGAGTTAAGATCTCAGGTATATCGGGATTAGGCGTTAGCGTTGTTTAAATTATAGTAGATTAATCGGGCTCGGTTATATTAGAGACTTAATCTTCTAGCCTTACCACTATGTCCGATAAGTTGGGAGACTAGGTGGTACGGCGGTAAGGCTGCCAGGTAGGGCTATCTCGTGGCTGGAGGTATAGAGGTACGTTTAAGGGAGGTGGTGGTGGTAGAGGTGGTAAAGGTGGTTTGGCAATAGCCTTCTTTTTTCTTAGCTTTAGAGGCATAGTTAATGGTAATAATAAGAATAAGAGGTAAGAGACTTTATTATTTTTGCTGCTATCTTACCAGCTTACCCCTTTTACGCCATCTAATGGTTAGTGCAGTGATTAATGCATTACGGCGTTGCCTCAACAACGCCATAAATGGATAACTATTGGATCTAGATCTATATCCACGCCACCAATGGATTAGGCGTGGATCAGTGGATTGATAGATCCCGATCCAATCTCGATCCATCCATCTCTTACACTGCCACTAGCCGGCGGAAAGACTTTTCTGACAGGTTTGGTACTTCTATTAGGCCTATAGGCAGCTCTTTAAGCAGCTGTTAGTGTTCTTCTTATTTAACTAGTTTTACTAGCTCCGCCATATAGATCCTTATTACCTTTACGCCTTTTTATTTATAGAACTGGGTAAAATTAACGGTATGAGTGCATCTAATGTCGTCCAGTTTAGGGCGTATTTAGTTCTCTGGTACTACGGCTGGGCTAGCGCAGCTCGGTTAGCCCTAGGGGGTAAAAACACGGCGGCGGCCCTATACGGTATGCGCGGGAGATAGATATAAGGTTGGGCGTTACAGGGGGGAGGTCTTAATTACTCTAGTTTTAGTCTTAGCTGTAACGCCTTTAGCTATTATACGCGTGGTTGTGTATACGTATAGTAAATAACTTAGAGTTAGGTGTTTTATTGGCTGGCTTAGGTTAAGCGGGTGTATACGGGGGACTTATAGTTTTAGCGGTGTTTGTATTCTTAGGGGCGGGGCGGTGTTTCTTAGGGGTAGGGCGGTGGTCTAGTCTTCCAGAATCTCTGTTTTGTTTACTGTGTATATTAGCTTACCAATATTAGGTACCTTTTTTACTATTAGCTGATGGTATCTAAGCGTTGGCTGTGCAATACGTTTATATAGTGCTACTCGGTTACAATTAGGGATGTGCTATAGGAGATAGTTATATACGTAGTAATTGGAGTTAAACTTAAGCCCTAGAACGGGGAAGTTTATACTTAGGTTGTGCTTTTTAAGCCAGGGCATTCTAAGAATTACTAGTATTAAGGGTGATAACTTTATAACGTAGAAAAGCATAGATTCTGTATAGTGGCCAATTGTTATTTTTACTATAAAGTAATAGGTAATAAAGCTAGATTAGAGTCTATTGGTAAGGCGGAGTGGTTTTAGGACTAGGAGTCTTTTTATTATAATATTATGCTTCTTTATAAGCGAGTCTTCGTCTGTAAACGCTGGTGCTATACTACCACTATTAATAAGGCTTACTGTTTTAATAAGAACTTCTAGAAGTGGGTTACGTAGTAAGGAGAGGTAAGTCTAAATAAGGATGGAATTTCTATTGTTATTTACTGTTCTAAGATTAAATGGCAGCTGGCTTAGAATAAGGTTTGACTAATCTAGTAGTATAGATTTAATTCTTTTATCCTCCTCCCCGTATAGTTCTAACCCTTAAAGGCGACTTAGTTTAAGGGTTAGCTTTTTAATAGCTGCGTTATAGGGCTTAGCTGGTAGCTGTGGTCTTAGCTAGTATATCCTAACGTGTTAGTCTCTAACAGTGTATATATGCTAGGGGGTACTTCGCCAATAACATGGCCGGTTTTGCGGTTGGTAGTAATATGGAGTACTTATCCGTAGTTTGCGTATAGGACTATCAGCTAGGGCTGCGTTGGGGAAGGAAATTATAGGGGTAGGTTTCTATATCTAAACCTATATTCTTATCCGCGGTTACCGCCTTAATTACTATCCCCTCTGTTAAAGAATCCGCCGCGGCTAGGGGGGGGTTGGCGCGGTGGCATTGGAAGGGGATTTAGGTTTTGCTAGGGGTCGTAAGTATCTTTTTAGTGGCTAGGTTGACTATATACTATATAGAGTCTGTTATTTATGTGATGTCTTTAGACGTCGTTAGGGAGGCTATTACTACCGCTGCCGAACTTAACGGCGTCTAGGTCTATTAGGTTATTCTATAGTAATACAGGTTAATAGCCGCTAGCGGTACTTAGCTTAGCGGTATTTAACTTAGTATAGTAGGTATGGTTCTATAGGTTATAAGCGAATACATCTATCTGCTTATTTTAGCCTTTGTAGTTAGCATCGCCAATCTTACGGCTAAGGGTAAGGGCTAGGTTCTTTATCTTAGAGGAAATATTCTTCTTAAGCAAATCCACTTTTTGTTCCTTAGTCTTATTTGCTTTAATTATTAACTTATTAAGCTCTGCTTTCCAGGACCAGTAGTTACGCTCGCCTTAGCTTAAGGTATCTAACTTATTTTTAGCCGCTTAGGTTATATCTATGGTCTTATAGTGTCCTCTTATATATATAAACATAGACTCTCGGTTAGAAAAGGTCTATTTACTTAGGTTATTTGGGTATATGCGTAGCGTATTAAGGCTATATTTAACATAGTTATAAGCCTTATCTATTAGCATGTCTGATATATAGAGGATTTCGTCTATTAGGGTCTTAAAGCACTCTACATCCCTCCAGAAAACGCCTTAGATTTTTATTTCCTATATTTTAAATTTTTCTTACTTTTTAATTGGTGATCCCTTGCTATTAAATGGGGTTAAATCTTTTACTTCACGCTTTTTTCTACGGGGCTTAGTTAAAAATGGGGAGCTAGTAGTAGGGTTCTTGTTGGTAATGGTCTTGGTAAGTATATTAATCTAAGAGCTTAGGTTTTATATAGTCTTAGTATATGCGAGGGCTTACTATTCGCATTGTTTAATATATAGTTTAAGTGTCTTAAGGGAATTGATTCTGTGTTGAGCTTTTTTAAGTTAAAACTTTATAGCTTAGCCTTCACTATAGACGGCTTAAAGGCCGCTCTTAATACTGGTTAAAAAGGCTGTATATATAGAGAGTTGCTAAAAGGTTCCTACTATATTAAGGTCCTTTAGGTATTTAGGACCGTTCCTAATTGCCCAGGCGATATTAGTATAGGAGGTGTTAAGGAGGCGAGCGAGTGCTTCGCGAGGGTTTGTCGGCGGGACGTCGTCTATATTATAGTCGCCCATTCTAGGAGATCTGGGTAAGGCAATTGGAATCTATAAGGCTAACTATAATACTAAGATTGCTGAGACTGTACTGAGGCTATGCTGAGACTGTGCTGAGATTATCTAGGACTGTGGTACGGTGTTATTGGTTGCGCTAGGTCGCGATTATACTAGGAAAACGGAGATAGTGGACTGGGAAAAATAAAGATCGCAATAGGGTGCAATTAGAGATACCACAAACTGTTATAGTGCTGCAATGAAGTAGACTAAATAACTACGTTGTGGTATAAAGAGGAGAAGAAGGTGGAAAGGGGGTATTGTATATAAATAGTAGGGCCGGCCG
>Ga0307515_10006000_pt1 | contig 24459 bp, 20 predicted proteins | sample 17_EM_MG_FD_194513 | JGI IMG/M metagenome (GOLD analysis project Ga0307515, IMG submission 194513) | Populus trichocarpa ectomycorrhiza microbial communities from riparian zone in the Pacific Northwest, United States - 17_EM | ecosystem: Host-associated > Plants > Roots > Unclassified | place... | reverse complement strand
GCGCGCGCGCACCGTGGTCACGGGCGGTTCGTCCGCCGCGGGCGGCGCGATCGCCGGCGACGACACGCTGGGCGCGGCCGGTGCCGGCGCCGCGGTGGGACCCGGCGCAGGCGACGCGGCTGCGGGCGACGCGATCGCCGGCGACGACGCGGGCGGCGCGGCCGCGGCTCCGGCGGCAGCGGATGGCTCGCGCTGCGCGTGCGGTGCGGCCGCGTCCGGCGCCGCTGCATCCGGAGCCGCGGCATCCGGTGCCGTCGCGTCGGGTGCATCCGTCGCGTCCGCGACTGCATCGTCGGCTGCACCCTCGGCTGCACCCTCGCCGGGGTTCGTGGGCTTTTGCTTCCGTGCGTACGCCAGCGTCCGCCCGCGCGAGATCCTCGACACCTTGGGAGTCTGTTTTCCGCTCGCCATGACTTCAGGTGCCATGTGAACGCGGCATGGCGCAAGTAACAGGCAACGCGTCGCGTCACCTGGGGGACATCGTATACAGTCTGGTTCCGGTGAGTACCACCACCAGTCCGACGGAGCGAGTCGGTCGCTATCAGCTGCTGGAGCCGATCGGGATCGGCCCCAGCGGCGCGGTGTCGCGCGCCAAGGTATTCGGCGTCGCCGGCTTCGAGCGTCAGTTCGCGGTCAAGCGGTTCCACGCCGAGCTGACCGCGACCGCGGCGATGGCGGCGATGCTGTCGGCGGCCGCGCGATCGTACGGCAGCCTCGAGCACCCGCGGATCGCGCGGATGAGCGAGTTCGGCGTCGCGCAGGGCTCGACGTTCACCGCCGTCGAGTATGTGCCCGGCCTCGATGCGCTGCGGCTGATCGGCGAGGCTCGGCTCGCCGGGGCCGCGCTGGCCGCCGGCGGCGCGCTCGCGCTGGTCTCGCAGGCCGCGCGCGCGGTCGGCTACGCCCACGGCCGCGGCCTCACCCACCTCGGCCTCGCGCCGACCAACGTGATCGTCACCGCCGACGGCGACATCAAGATCACCGACTTCGGGATCCTGTCGGCGACGCTGCCACAGCGGCCGATCGAGGTCCCACGCCTGGCCCAGCGCATCCCGTACCTCGCGCCCGAGCAGCTCGCCAACGAGGCGACGTCGGCGGCGACCGACGTGTTCGCGCTCGGCGTGCTCGCGTACGAGCTGGTGACCGGCGCCCGGACGTTCAAGGGCGACACGCCGCAACAGGTCGCCTCGGCGATCATGGCCGGCCCGCCCGGCGAGCCGCCGCTGCCGCGACCGATCGTGCGGGTGCTGCAGCGCTGCCTGGCGCGCTCGCCGTTCGAGCGGTTCCCCGACGCGCGTGCGCTGGCCGATGCGCTCGACGCCGCGCTCCGGGTCGCGCCGGTGCCCGGGACCCGCAAGGACGTCGGCGCGCAGGTCAAGGAAGCGCTCGACCGGCTCGCCGCGCTCAACGAGGGCCAGATGTCCGGCATGGTCGCGCTGCACCTCGGCACAGGGCCGATCCGCCGGCTCGACGACGACGATGTGCGGCGGCCCGGCCGCGAGCCCGAGGCCGCGAACGAGTCGGCCCAGCCGTACGAGCTCGCGCGGCCCGATCCGCCCGGTGGCCCGGCGTCGCTCGGCGGCGCGACGCTGTCGGATCTACCGCGGATGCCGATGACCACGGTGCCCGGCCTGGCGCCGCCGCCGATCCCGGTGCCGCCCGGCCTCGGACCGCCGGCGATCCCGCCGCCGCCGGGTCAGCCCGGGGCCAGCACGCTGCTGGGGATGGGGAAGGCACCGCCGGCGCTCCCGTCGATCAAGGGCCGACCCGGCTCGGTCAGCGGCATCCCACCGGTGCCCCCTGCCGCCCTCCGGCCGGCGTCGCGCCCGGGGACCGAACCTGCGCGCCCCGAGCTGACGGTCGAGAGCGCGGTCCACCCGCTCGATCCGAGCGAGCTCGAGCCGATGGACTCCGATGGCAGCGCCGACGCGGGCTGGACCATCCCGTCGACGGAAACCGACACCGCCGGGCTCGCCGCTGCGGCCGGCGATGCCACCGGCGGCACCGACGACGACGTCCCGGCCGGCGACGATGCGCCCGACGCCCGCCCGGTCCCGGCCTCGGCCGACGACTTCCTCGACGGCCCGACCCACACGCTCGGCGACGCCGCCGCGACGAACCGGCCGATCGGTCCCGGCGCGCCGACGACCAGTTACCGCCTTGATCCGAGCTCGATCGACACCCGGCCGATCGAGCCGGTGACACTCGAGCCGTCGCTGTTCGATCCGATCGTGCGGCCGACCGACCGGCCCTCGCCGAGCCCGCGGCCGACCGCGCGCGCGGCCACGCACCGCGAGCGGGTCTCCGACGTGGAGCGCGAGGCGGACGAGCGCGAGGAGGCCCAGGCATTCGAGGACCTCGCCGGCCGGGCGTCCACGGTCCCCTCCGCAGTGGAACCCTCCGCGGCGCTCCCTGGATCCGGCCGCGTGCCGCGCCCCGAGCCCGGGGCTGGCGAGCCGCGCCAGGGTCAGACCATCCTGGGGTACGCCGCGCCGTCGAGCCTGCCGCGCGAAGTCACGCCGTCGCCCGAGCTGCCGGTGCCGTCGCTGGGCCCCGATCGCGGCTCGGCCGCCGAGCCGGATCCGCTGTCGGAGATGGTGCTCGAGGGCTACCGCGCCGTGCCCACACCCGACGGCCCGGCGAACTGGAACGAGCCCAGCGAGATCCATACCGATGCCGGCTCGCAGTCACCGCTCCCCCCGCCCGAGCACGCGCCGCCGCAGTCGACCCCTGGCTGGATCACGGCGCCGCCTCCGCCGACCGGACCGCTCCCGGTCGCGCCGGCCGCGCAGCCGCGCCCGCGAGCGCTGTGGATCCTCGCCGGCATGGTCGGCGCCGCGATCGTCGGCGTCACCGGCTGGCAGGTCTACGAGCGCCTGATCGCACCGACCGACGGAGGTAGCGGCCGGATCACGTCGCGGTCGGGCGAGGCCACCGTCCACGCGCCCGCCGATGCCACCGAGGTCGCCGCGATCACCGTCCCCGACGCCACCCAGGCCACACCCCCGGCCGATGCCACGCAGGTCGCCGCCGTGCTGCCCGATGCCCGCGGCAGCGCGGCGCCGCCCGACGCCGCCCGGGTCGCCGCGGCGCCACCCGACGCCCGCGCCGCGCCCGGCGACGCCAGGCCCGCGCCCGGCGATGCCGCGCAGGTCGCCGCGGTCCCGTCGGCGGTACCGTCTGCACCCGGCGATAGCCTCGCGATCGCGTCGACCCCGCCGGGCGCGCGCGTGTTCCTCGGCGGCGCCGACGTCGGGGTGACGCCCCTCGAGCTGCCCGGCTCGCCCGATCGCCACAACATCGCGCTGGTGCTCGCCGGCCACGAGCTCTACGTCGCCAAGGTCGACGGCCACGGCACGTTCCAGGTCCCGCTCAAGGAGGTCACGCCGACCAACGGCCCCGCCGGGATCAAGGTCCTGCGCTGCAAGGACAAGGAGCGCTACTACGTGTTCGTCGACGGCAAGCCGACCGGACAGACCTGCCCGACCGAGCGGATCGGCTGCGAGGTCGGACCGCACACCGTCGAGATCTACGACGCGGTGTCCGAGGAACGCCGCAAGTGGGAGATCGTGGTCAAGGACACCCGGCTGTCGTTCCGCGTGCGCGTCGAGTAGGGCGCGGCGCGCACATCAGTCGTCGGCAGGTTCGTGTTCCTCGCCCTCGAGCTTGTGGCGCGGGTCGAGGCCGTACTTGCGGATCAGCTCGCGCAGGTGCTTGCGGTCGATCTGCGCCTCGCGCGCCGCGGCCGACAGGTTCATCTTGTGGCGGCGCATCAGATCCTCGATGTACTCGCGCTCGAACATCTCGACCAGCTGGCCCTTGGCCTCCTTGAACGGCAGGTCGGTGCGGATGCCGAGGCTGGGCGCGGCCTCGCTGACCAGCGCGTCCTCGAGGTTGATCGTCGCGCCGCGCGCGAGCAGGCAGGCGCGCTCCATCACGTTGCGCAGCTCGCGCACGTTGCCCGGCCAGCTGTGGCGCACCAGCCGCGCCATGTCCTCGGGCGTCACCGTGAGCCCCGGGCCGAAGCCGGAGACGAAGTGGCTGATCAGCAGCGGGATATCGCTGCCGCGCTCGCGCAGCGGCGGGACGCTGACCCGGATCACCGCGAGGCGGTAGTAGAGATCCTCGCGGAACGCCTTCTTGGCGACCTCGGCGCGCAGGTCGCGGTTGGTCGCCGCGACCACGCGGACGTCGATCTTCTCGTAGGTGTTCGAGCCGACCTTGCGGACCGCGCGCTTGTCGAGCACGCGGAGCAGCGACGGCTGGAGATCGAGCGCCATCTCGCCGATCTCGTCGAGAAAGATCGTGCCGCCGTGGGCCTCGGCGAACGCGCCGCGGCGATCCGTGATCGCGCCGGTGAAGCTGCCCTTGACGTGGCCGAACAGCATCGACTCGATCAGCTCGCGCGGCACCGAGCCGCAGTCGAACACCACGAACGGCCCGTCCTTGCGCGGCGAGTGGTTGTGGACCTCCTCGGCGATCAGCTCCTTGCCGGTGCCGGTCTCGCCCTCGATCAGCACCGTCGCGGTGGTCGCGGCGACGTCCTCGAGCAGCGTGAACATCTGCCGCATCTTGGTGTCGCCGCCCACGATCGTGCCGAACGAGGCCTGCTTGCTCGGCTCGGGCTCGACGATCTCCTCGTCGGGCAGGAACTTGATGACGGTGCGCCCGAGCTTGACCTCGGCGCCGAACCCGATCGCGATCTTCTCGAACCGCGAGCCCTGGATGAACGAGCCGTTGGTCGAGCCGCAGTCGAGCATCAGGACCTCGTCGCCCGTCAGCTGGGCTTCGAGGTGCTTGCGCGACACCGTCTTGTCGGTGAGCACCAGGCTACATTGTGGGCCCGAGCCGAACGACACCGGGTCACCAGTCAGGCGGACGGCTTCACCCCGGTCCGGACCCTTGATGACCACGAAGATGCCGCCCTGATTCTGCCGCGAATACGACGGTGCGTCGTCCAGCAGGGCGGTGACGTTGGAGCGATCGCGCGTCATCTGTCCCGAGCTTTGGCCATCGTAGCCTCGGGTCTCGAGACTGTAAATACGCCGCGCTACTTGCCTTGCTGCACCGAGACGTTCGGGCCTGACATCGCGATGACTACACCTGCCACCGCCGCCGCGAGGACCATGGCCACGATCACCATCCATGGCCTCAGAAATGATCGCTTCCTGGCTTGCGATCTCCTGCGACTTGGCGGCTGAGCCCTGGGCGCCGGCCGAGCCCTGGGCGCCGGCGGAGGCCGCGGCAGCGGCCGCGGCTGCGTCGGGATCAGATCGCTCGGCTCGGCCTGATGCGACCGCGGCGGCATCGCTTGCATCGCCTGGATCGGGGCCGGCGGCGGCATCGGCCGCGGCGCCGGCAGCGGTTGCACCGCGGACGCGCCTGCGTCGAACAGCCGTGGGCCGGAGTCGAACCGGCCCGCCATCGCCTCGCGGTGCTGGTTCTCCAGATCGATCATGTTGATGATCGACGTCAGCTCGACCACTCCCTGGAGCTTGGCGATCTCGGTCCTGGGCCGCGACATCCGCGAGCTCGACGGGCGGCTCGGCAAGCCCGGGATCGACAACAGCCCCGCGTTGACCTCGGCCTCGGCGTCGGCCTCATCCTCCTCGCTGTCGCTGTCGCTGCCGTGGTACACCTCGGTGGCAGCGCGCCGGACATAGCCCAGATCGTCGTCGTCGTCCTCGCCGCGCCACTGATCCGGCGGGCCGCACAGATCGAGCAACTCGCTCGCGACCTCGGGCGCCGACACCAGCAGGCCGTTGCGGTGCGCGCACCGGGTCAGCGCCTCCTGGAACTCGCCCGCGGTCTGGAACCGGGCGTCGGGTGACAGCGCGAGCGCCTTGTTCATGATCGCGTCGAGATCGGGGGTCAGGCCCGGTACCTTGCGCGACACCAGCGGCACCGGCTGCGAATAGATCTCGTCCGCGGATGTGGTGATGCCGGCGTGGACGAACAGGCGCTCACCGGTGAGGACCTCGTACATGCACACCGCCAGCGAGTACAGATCCGAGCGATGGTCGAGCGACTCGCTCTTGGCCTGCTCCGGCGACATGTAGCCGATCTTGCCCTTGACCTTGTAGAACAGAGAGTTGTGGGTCGCCGCCTTCGCGATCCCGAAGTCGGTCAGCTTGACCTCGCCGGCGTACGACACGAGGATGTTCGACGGCGACACGTCGCGGTGGATCAGCCTCAGCGGGTTGCCCTCGAAGTCGCGCTTGACGTGAGCGTAGGCGAGCGCGGACAGCACCTCGCGGCAGATGTGGATCGCCGCGGCCGGCGAGAACCGCTTGCCCCGCCGCTTGGCCTTCTTGAGCAGGGTCCGGAGATCGCCGCCCGGCAGGTACTCCATCACGATGAAGTACTCGCCGCCCGCCGTCACCAGGTCGATGGTGTGGACGATGTTGGCGTGATCGAGCGTCGCGGACAGCTTGGCCTCGCGGAGGAACAGGTCGATGAACTCCTCCTGCTGGGTGAACTCCGGCAGCAGCTGCTTGAGCACGACCTCCATCTCGAAGCCACCGGCCCCGAGCTTCTTGCCCACGTAGATCGCGCCCATGCCGCCCTCGGACAGGTGCTCGAGGACGACGTAGCGATCGATCGGAGCCGCCCCGACGTCGACCATGGAGCGCTCAGTGTAACATCGACCGCGCGGAGGCGCGCCGCGCGCAAGAAGCTCGTAGCGCGCCGGGACGCTGGATGCCGGCGCGCCGATCGAGCCGTGATCGAGCCCCGACGGACCCACCGACACCGCCCACCCGACGACCGATCGGCGCGCAACCCGGCGCAGCCACCCGTGTCCTGTCCGCATGCGCGGCATGCTGGCTCTCGCGGTGTCGACCTCGTTGGTATCAGGCGTCTCGCTCCGGGCGTTCGCCGAACAGGCCCCGGCCCCGGCGTCCGGTCAGGCGGCCGCGCCGTCCCCCGCCGCCGGGACCGCCGCCGGGACCGCCGCCGGGACCGCCGCCGGGACCGCCGCCGGGACCGCCGCCGGGACCAGCCGGATGGTCACCGACGACTGTGCGCGAGCGCGCAAGGCCGGCAAGACCTGCGAGCTCACGCTTCCACCCGAGGACGTCGGCGGAACGGCGCCCGGCCCCGACGACATCGTGCTGCGCCTGTTGCCGTTCGGCCAGGCCGGCTCGCTGATCCATGTCCGGTACGACTTCATCTCCGAGATCGTGAAGTCAGCCGAGGATCTCTGATCGGCGTATACTCCCGGGTGCGATGCGCGTCCTCCTGCTCGGTTTGATCGCCTGGGCCGGTTGCACCGAGCCCAGGAGCACCGCCTGCAAGGAGGTCTGCAAGCGCGAGGCGGAGTGCATCGACTCGACCGGTAGCAAGCTGCCGTTCGACGAGAAAGAGTGCATCGCGGCATGCGCCGCGCTCGAGCACGACGTCGAGAACAGCGCGGCCAAGGTCCAGCGCCACATCGCGTGCGTCAACCAGCAGACGTCCTGTCCCGCGGTCCTCGAGTGTAAGTAGTGCTGTCGGCGCAGAACCACCTCGAGTTCGGGGGCAGCACGCTGCGCTCGACCGCGTTCCTCGAGCGTCGGATGCGCGTCCACATGGTACGGCGAGACCGCCTGGTGTTCGACACCTCGTTCGCCCCGCCGGCCAAGGGCCCCAGCGCGTTCGTCCACCTGTTCGCCCAGCTCTCGGGGACATTCGTCGCCGCCGGTGGGGCGCCGATCGCCGGCCCGGTCGCGTTCGTGCTCGCCGAGACCGAGTTCGATCGCGTGGTGCCCGGCGCGATCACGTTCCGCTCGTTCGGCGCGCGCTGCACCATCGTCGAGATCCGGGTCCCGGGCGCGGACCTCCGCCGGCCGATCGGGCTCGGCCACGGCCCGGTCGAGCTCGACCCGCGGGTATGGGACGCCTACCAGGCGCTCCAGGCCGACCCCAGCGAGCCCGCGGTCCACCACCTGGTCACCGCGCTCGGCGCGACCGGCGTGCTGAGTGCGGACCTGACCGGCAGCGTGGTCGCCGAGGAGCCCGAGCGGTTCCGGCGGCTGTGGTCGGTGATGCGGCCACTGTACCAGGACCTCGCGACCTCGGCGTCGCTCAAGCAGATCGCCGCGCTCGCCGGGCTGTCGCTGCGCCAGCTCGGCCGCGACCTCGGCGATCTGACCCGGACGTTCGGCCTGTTCGGCGCCGGGTTCCGCGACGCCATGCGGATCCTCCGGCTGCGCGCCGCCGTGCTGCTGCTGTCTGCGCCCGACGGCACGCCGAGCGACGTCGCCCGGGTCGTCGGCTATGGCAGCCTCGACGCGATGGGCCGCGCGTTCCGCGACGCGCAGCTGCCCGCGCCGAGCCTGGTCCACAGCGCGGTGCGCTACCGCGATCCGGACTGACCCCGGGCGAGCCGGCCGGATTGTCGGCCGGACTGTGGATCGACCGCGTCGCGCAGGCCGTCGCCGACGAAGTTGAGCGCCAGGATCGCCACGCCCATCGCCAGCGCCGGGAACACCAGCAGCCAGGGATACACCACGATCTGCGAGCTTCCCTCGGTGACCAGCGTGCCCCACGACGCGAGCGGCGCCTGGACGCCCAGCCCCAGGAACGACAGCAGCGCCTCGGTCAGCATGACCTGCGGCAGCGCCAGCGTGGCGTAGACGATCACCGGCCCGGCGGCGTTGGGCAGGACGTGGCGCGCCAGGATCCGGCCCGGCGGCACGCCGAGCGCGCGCGCCGCCTCGACGAACTCGCGCCGGCGCAGCGCCAGGACCTGGCCGCGCGTGATCCGCGCCATCGTCAGCCACGAGATCGCGCCGATCAGGGCGAACAGCGCGACCAGCGAGTGCGTCCCGGTCACCGCCATCACCACGATCACCAGCACCAGCGTCGGGAAGCCGTAGAGCGCGTCGACGATCCGCATCATGACGCCGTCGACCGCACCGCCGGCGTACGCGGCGATCCCCCCGTAGGTCACGCCGATCACCACCGCGATCGCCGTGGTCACGAGCGCGACCAGGATCGCGATCCGGCCGCCGATCATCACCCGGACCAGCATGTCGCGGCCCAGCGTGTCGGTGCCGAACCAGTGGGCGGCGCCCGGCGGCGTCGCGCCGAGCCGCGGGTCGATCGCGATCGCGTCGAGGCCAAATGCCCCGGCGATCACCGGGCCGAGGTAGCACGCCGCGGCGACGGCCAGGAACACGGCGCCGCACACCCTCGCCATCCGGTTGCCGCGCCACCGCCGCCAGGCGTCGCCGCGCGCGGTCACCGCACCCGCTCTCGGACCCGCGGATCGAGCGCACCGTAGGCCAGGTCGACCGCGAGGTTCAGCACCACCAGCAGCGCGGCGTAGAACACGAACACGCCGGTCACCACCGGGTAGTCGCGCTCGGCGACGCTGGTGACGAAGTAGGTCCCGAGCCCCGGGATCTGGAAGATCTTCTCGACCACGAACGAGCCCGAGATCATCGCGGCCGCCGCCGGGCCCAGGTAGGTCACCACCGGCATGATCCCGATCCGAAGCGCGTGCCGCGCGATCACCTGGCGCTCCGGCAGGCCCTTGGCGCGCGCGGTGCGGATGAAGTCCTGATCGAGCACGTCGATCAGCCCGCCGCGGGTCAGCCGCGCGATCGTCGCGAGGTAGATCATGCCGAGCGTGATCGCCGGCAGGATCAACGACGACGCGCCGTCGACCTGCGCCGGAGGGAGCCAGCCCAGGCGGAGCGCGACCGCGGCGATGAGCAGCGGGCCGAGCACGAACGCCGGGACCGAGATCCCGATCAGCGCGCCGGTCATCGCCAGGTAGTCGATCCAGGTGTTGCGGCGCCACGCCGCGACCGCGCCGAGCGCGACGCCGATCACCAGCGCGGCCGCGAGCCCCAGCGCGCCGACCAGCGCGCTGATCGGCCCGTGCTCCGCGATGATCCCGGCCACCGAGACATCGCGCTTCATTGACGCGCCGAGGTCGCCGCGGGCGAGCTGGGCCATCGCCCGGGTGTACTGCTGCCACAGCGGCCGGTGCAGGCCGTAGCGATCCTCCATCGCGCGCTGCACCGCCGCGGAGCGCTGCTGGTCGGTGTCGAACGGGCCGCCCGGCGCCGCGTGGAGCAAGAGGAAGCTCGCGGTCGCGACCGCGAACACGATCGCCACGCTGGCGACCAGCCGGCCGGCCACGAACCGGATCACCGCGACCGCCAGTCGGGGTCGATCCAGATCCGCCACAGCGGCGGCTGATCGAGCAGGTTGATCGCGTAGTCGCGGACGTAGGGCTTGATCAGGTGCTTCTGGGTCAAGACGTAGATCGGCAGCACCGGCGCGTCCTCGATCATCACGGCCTCGGCCTCGCGCAGCGTGGCGTTGCGCGCCCGCTGATCGGCGATCGTGCGCGCCCGGTTCATCAGCCGCTCGAACGCGTCCGAGCAGTACCGGCCGCGGTTGGCGGGCGAGCCGCAGCGGAACAGCGACAGGAACTCGGACTCGGCGTCGATCAAGGTGCCGACGTTGCCGAACCGGCTGATCTCGAACTCGCCGCGCTGGGTATCGGCGAGCAGCGAGTTCCACTCCTGGGCGGTGATCCGCACCGCCACGCCGATCTGCGCCCACGCCGCCTGGAGGTACTCGGCGATCTGCTTGTGGCCCTCGCTGCCGGCGTTGTAGTGATACTCGATCGGGCGGTCCGGCACCCCGTGCTCGGCGCGCGCCAGCGCGATCTCGCGGCGCGCCGCCGCCGGGTCGTGGTCGAGCCCGGGCGGCGCCATGTAGCACTCGCCGCCGCTCATCATCGCGGTGCCCGGCGCGTCGCGCGCCACGCCGCAGGCCGCGAGCTCGGCGGCCGTCAGCCGCGCGATCGGCACGCCCGGCGTGAGCCGCGCCGTCGCGATCTCGCCGCCGTGGGTGAACCGCGGCACCGCGGTGCGGTCGATCGCCAGCGACAGCGCACGCCGGAGGTGGCGATTGCTCAGCTTCTGGGTCTGGATCCACAGGAAGTACACGCCGAGGAACGGCGAGGCGTCGTAGTCCTTGTAGGCCCGACCGCCGCGCAGCTCGCCGTTGATCGCCGGCAGGTAGCTCGACGGGATCGTGTTGGCCGCCATCGCGTCGCACGCGCCGGTGAAGTACGCGTTGGTCGACGCCGCCTGGTCGTCCATCGTCAGCGCGGTGAACCGCGCGAGCTTGACCCGGTCGCGATCCCAGTAGGTCGGCGAGCGCACCAGCTCGATCCGATCGCGCTCCTTCCAGTCGACCAGGTGAAACGGCCCCGAGGTCACGATGTGCTCGGGCCGGTCCCAGCGCCGGGGCCAGCGCGACCACGCCTCGATCGGCGCCGGCCGCAGCCCGACGTTGGCGGTCAGCGCCACGAAGTACGGCGTCGGATCTGCGGTCTCGAACGCGATGGTGTACGGATCGGACACCGCGATCCCGATCGCGTCGGTCGAGGCCACGACGTCGCGTGCGTGGACCGTCACGACCGGGCGCCCGGCCTCGGCCGCGGCGTCGGCCGCAGCGGCGCGGCGAATCTGGAGACCGGCGCCGCCGTTCGGCTCGCCCTCCGCAGCGGCGTCGGCCGCAGCGCCCGGAGTGTCCTTGGCAGCGGCGCGGCGAATCTGGAGGCCGGCGCCGCCGTTCGGCTCGCCCTCGGCAGCGGCGTCGGCCGCAGCGCCCGGAGTGTCCTTGGCAGCGGCGCGGCGAATCTGGAGGCCGGCGCCGCCGTTCGGCTCACCGTCGAGCTCGCGCGCGGGGACCCAGCCGCCGACTCCCTCGAGGTCGCGCGGCCAGAACACGTAGGCCCACGCCGCGGCGTCGGGCGACGGCGCGGTCGCGCGGCCGCCGGTCACCATCATCAGCGTCACGACCTCGCCCGGCGGCACCACCGCGTACGCCGCGGCCGGCGCTGCCCCGAGGTCGCGCAGCGCGAGCGGCCGCGCGCCGGTCCGCGCATTGACGTCGACGTCGGCTCCAGCGCCGGCGCTGGCTCCGGCTCCGGTATCGACGATCCGCTCGACCAGCTCGCCGGCGCGATATGGCCCGGCCGGATGGCGCAGTACGAACACGCGGCGCTCCAGGTGCGCCGTCGCGCCCTTGATCGGCGCCAGCACGTCGGCGTTGGACGACCCGGTCAGCGGGTGCGCGACCCGGAACGCGCTGGCCGCGACGTCGTAGGCGGTGATCGGCCGGCCGTTGGACCACCGCGCGTCGCGCCGGAGGTGGAACGTGAACGTACGGAGGTCGCGCGCGATCTCCCAGTGGGTCGCCAGGCCCGGCACCGGCAGCGCGTCGCTGCCGTAGGTCGTGAGCCCGTCGAACAGCGCGGCGACCAGCTGCGAAGACGCCGTGCTCCACGACAGCGTCGGATCGAGGTGGTCGGGCTCGCCCTGGCTGCACCACCGGAACCCGGTCGGATCGATCTGCTCCGGCCGCTCGGGCACGCGGCCGAAGTAGTCACCGTCGGGCAGGCCGCAGCCGACGAGCAGCGCGAGAGCCAGCGAGCGGCGCACCCCCGCTAGCTTACCCCCAGAGTTCACCGGTCTTGACCCGCCTCGCTTTGTAGATTCCGCGACCTCTTCGTTGCCGCTCCTCGAATTGCGCCCGGCGCACGATCGGCTGCCGCGAACATCACCATCGCTTCCCGCGGATTGCGTCGTGCGCTCGGCGCGCCAGGGCCGGTTGCTTTACCGGCTCCAGCCTTCGTGCCACTGTTGACGCTTTCTCGCACAGGACCAGCAATGGCTCCCAAGCACAAGTCCAAGCACATCAAGCTGACCTCGCACCCCGGTGCCGGCAGCGCGAAGCCGATCCCGATCCACTGGGGCGCGGCCGATCCGAGCATCCGCGGTCCGATCATCGCCACCCTGACCACGCCCGACCACCGCAACGTGATCGGCACCCACGCGGGCAGCTACGCCGTGTACCGCGCGCTCGCGATCGCCGCCAAGGCGCTCGATCCGCAGCACGTGCCCGATCTGACCAACACGTCGCCGACCGATTCGATCGGTCCGTACCCCGCGTGGCACGATCCCGAGAAGATCGTGTCGATCGATCCCTACGGCGCGGTGGTCTCCACCGTGTTCCGCGACTACCTCGAGAAGGGCTACGACGTCCGCCCGACCATCGCGGTCACCCAGGCGCACATCGACATGCCGGAGATCGTCGACGCGATCGAGGCCCGGCGGCTCACCGTCGACGGCAAGATCGTCAAGTCGGCGCGCGAGATCGCGGTGACCAAGGCCGCGACCGAGCCGGTGTGGTACCTGCCGGGCGTCGCCAAGCGGTTCGGTTGCACCGAGAGCGAGCTGCGCCGGACGCTGTTCGAGCAGACCGGCGGCATGTTCCCCGAGCTGGTCACCCGCGGCGATCTCGACGTGTTCCTGCCGCCGATCGGCGGCCAGACGATCTACATGTTCGGCGATCCCACGCACCTCGGCGATCCGGGCGTCACGCTCACGGCGCGGGTCCACGACGAGTGCAACGGCTCCGATGTCTTCGGCTCGGACATCTGCACCTGCCGGCCGTACCTCGCCCACGCGATCGAGGAGTGCATCCGCGGCGCCCAGGCCGGTGGCGTCGGGCTGATCGTGTACTTCCGCAAGGAGGGCCGCGCGCTCGGCGAGGTCACCAAGTTCCTGGTCTACAACGCGCGCAAGCGCCAGGTCGGCGGCGACAGCGCCGCGTCGTACTTCGCGCGCACCGAGTGCGTCGCCGGCGTCCAGGACATGCGGTTCCAGGAGCTCATGCCCGACGTCCTGCACTGGCTGGGGGTCAAGAAGATCCACCGCCTGGTGTCGATGTCGAACATGAAGTACGACGCGATCGTGCGCGCCGGGATCGAGGTCGGCGAGCGGGTCCGGATTCCCGACGAGCTGATCCCCGCCGACGCGCGGGTCGAGATGGACGCCAAGATGGCCGCCGGCTACTTCACGCCCGACGGCAAGGCGCCGGCGCACGACGAGCTCGCCAAGGCCAAGGGCCGCAGCCTCGTCGAGTAGCCGTTCGCGTCATCGCGCGCGCCAGCACGAGCCGAGTGGCCGCGGACTTGGCAAACTATCGCCATGACCGAATCCACCAGATACACCGGGAGCTGTCATTGCGGCGCCGTGCGCTACACCGCCGAGGTCGATCTGTCGCAGCCGGTCCTCGCCTGCAACTGCTCGATGTGCGGGCGCAGCGGCGCGTTGCTCAGCTTCGTTCCGATCGAGAAGTTCACGCTCGAGCAGGGCAGTGATTCTCTGACCGACTACCAGTTCAACAAGCACGTCATCCACCACGTGTTCTGCAAGGTGTGCGGCATCAAGTCGTTCGCCCGTGGCGTCGGCCCCGGCGGCCAGGCGATGGCCGCGATCAACGTGCGCTGCCTCGAAGGCGTCGACCCTGCCGCGCTCCAGGTCAAGCACTTCGACGGCAAGAGCCGGTGACCGCGCCGCGAGATCTGGCTGCACTGCGCCCGGGGCGGTAGGGTGGCGGTATGCCTGACGTTGCCGCGGCGGTCGCGTACCTGCGCTCGCCGCTCGCGATCCGTGCGCGGTGCGAGACGATCTTCGAGGCCGGGCGCGCCGGATCGCTGCGCCACTTCGCCATCGACCTGAGCGCGCTGCCAGCCGTCGCCGATCGGGTCGCCGCGGTGACCCGCGCCGCCTACCCGGATCTGCAGATCCCCGTGCATGGCCGGATCAACCACTTCCGCGTCGGCGGGATCGACCGCGCCGCCGCGCTCGATGCCCGGCTCGCCGCGCTGTCGGCCGACGACCGCGCCAGGACCTGGATCGACCTCGTCGTGGTCTCGGTGCTGCTCGACGCCGGCGCCGGCGACGCCTGGCGCTACCGCGAGCCGGACACCGGGCTCGAGCTCGGCCGCTCCGAGGGCCTCGCCGTTGCCAGCCTGCGCGCGTTCGAGACCGGCGTGTTCTCGTCCGATCCGGACCGGCCGCTCCGCGCCGACGCTGCCGGCCTCGCCGCGCTGGATCCCGCGCGGCTCGCCGCGGCGTTCCAGCACGGCCCCGATAACTCGCTCGTCGGGTTCGCCGGCCGGGTCGAGCTCGTGCGTGCGCTCGGCGCCGCGGTCGCCGCCTCCCCGGCGCTGTTCGTCGCCGGCAGGCCTGGCGGCCTGCTCGATCACTTCGACCTGCCGGCCGCCGCGTCGGGGGCGATGCTCGCGACCCCGCCTGCGACCCCGCCCCGAGGCGTGCCCGCGGGCGACGCCGCCTCGGCGCCGGTCATCGACGCCGCCGCGATCCTGCGGGCGCTGCTCGACGGCCTCGCGCCGATCTGGCCCGGCCGGATCGAGCTCGGAGGCGTCAACCTCGGCGACGTGTGGCGACACCCGGCCGCGGGCGGGATCGGACCCTCGGCCGGCCTGGTGCCGTTTCACAAGCTGTCCCAGTGGCTCGCCTACTCGCTGTTCGAGCCGCTCGAGCGCGCCGGCCGCGCGATCGGCCAGCCCGGCGCGCTGACCGGCCTGCCCGAGTACCGAAACGGCGGCCTGCTGATCGACCTCGGCGTCGTGGTGCCGAAGCGCGACGACATCCGCACCACGGTCCACGAGCCCGGCGACGAGGTCATCGTCGAGTGGCGCGCGCTGACCGTCGCGCTGCTCGATCGCCTCGCCGAGGCCGTCCGCGATCGCCTCGGCAAGACCCCCGCCGAGCTGCCGCTCGCCCGCGTGCTCGAGGGTGGTACCTGGGCCGCCGGCCGCGCCGTCGCCCGCGAGCTGCGGCCCGGCGGCGGACCGCCGCTCCAGATCCGGTCCGACGGCACCGTGTTCTGATCGGCGAGATCCTCGTCGGAACGCGCGTCGCGCAGCGCTGCCGCGGACGACAGGACAACAGATCCCGGGGGCACGTGATGCCATCGCGGCGGCCCAGCTCTGTGCTTGTCGCGATCCGACGCGCGACACCGAGGCGTTTTGGCGATCACCCGATCCGGGTGCGGTTTCATGGCGGTAGGACACAGGTGCGACAGCGTCAAGGGTGCGACGTTTGACGCGACACGTCGCGGCCTCGTGTTATCAGTCTAACTAATTAAAATTGCTGTGTGTTGACTTGGCTCGGAAGGTGAATAAAGGACCCGAGCGCGGCACTGCCGCAATCAACAGGAAATCGGAACATGAGTCACCTAGAGAACATTGCAACGCGCCAGCGCAAGAGCCTGGTTCGCGACGCGCTCTTCGCCACCTTCGTCGCGCTCGCGGCGATCGTGTCGATCACCTCGGTCAGCAAGGCCGTCGCGGCAAGCTCCGCGACCCTCCACCACTAGGCAACCGGTAGGCAACCCGGGCCACGTGCCTGCCATGTCTGCGGTACGTTCCGCAGACATGGCAGGCACGGTCCACGTCATCGACCACCCGCTGGTCCAACACAAGCTCTCCCTGATGCGGTCGCGGGAGACCAGCACCAGCACATTTCGCAACCTGCTCCGCGAGATCAGCATGCTCCTGGCCTACGAAGTTTGCCGGGACCTCCCCACGACGCTGATCCCGATCGAGACCCCGATCGCGCCGATGATGGCGCCGATCCTCGACGGCAAGAAGACCGTCCTGGTCTCGATCATGCGCGCGGGCAGCGGCATCCTCGACGGCATGCTCGAGATCTTGCCGTCGGCGCGGGTTGGCCACATCGGCCTGTACCGCGATCCCAAGACGCTCGTCGCGGTCGAGTACTACTACAAGGTCCCCGACAACATGCACGATCGCGACGCGATCGTCGTCGATCCGATGCTGGCGACCGGCAACTCCGCGGTCGCCGCCATCGACCGCCTGAAGGAGAGCTCGCCGCGCTCGCTCAAGTTCGTGTGCCTGCTGACCTGCCCCGAGGGCCTCGCTGCGTTCCACGCCCAGCACCCCGACGTGCCGGTCTACACCGCGGCGATCGACGAGCGGCTCAACGAGAAGAGCTACATCGTCCCGGGCCTGGGCGACGCCGGCGACCGCCTGTTCGGCACGAAGTAGCCGGGGGCCGGCGCCCGGGCTGCGCGAAGCTTTCTCGCGCCGGTTACGCGCCGGAAACACGGCGGCCATCACGATCACCGCATGAACTCGGGTGATACCGCGTGGATGCTGGTCTCGACCGGCCTCGTGATGCTGATGACCCCGGCGCTCGCGATGTTTTACGGCGGCATGGTCCAGGGCAAGAACGTGCTGTCGACCTTCATGCACAGCTTCTTTGCGCTGGGCGTGGTCACCGTGCAGTTCGCGATCATCGGCTACAGCCTGTGCTTCGGCCCGTCGTGGCACGGCGTGATCGGCGGGCTCGACTACCTGGGCCTGAGCGGCGTCGGCGACCAGGCGCTCGACAGCGGGCACCAGTTCCCGATCCTGGCGCACTTCGCCTACCAGTGCATGTTCGCCGTGATCTCGCCGGCGCTGATCTCGGGCGCGTACGCCGAGCGGATGAAGTTCTCGGCCTACGTGCTGTTCACGCTCGGCTGGACGACCCTGGTCTACGATCCGATCGCGCACTGGTCGTGGCACGCCGACGGCTGGCTCGCCCAGCTCGGCGCGATCGACTTCGCCGGCGGCACCGTGGTGCACCTGTCGTCCGGCGTCTCGGCGCTGATCTGCGCGCTGGTCATCGGCAAGCGCCGCGGCTATCCGGCGGTGCGCTACCCGCCACACGATCTGACCATGACCGTGATCGGCGCCGGCATCCTGTGGTTCGGCTGGTTCGGGTTCAACGCCGGCTCGGCGCTGCACGCCGACGGCCTGGCGTCGCTCGCGCTGGTCAACACCCACCTCGCCGCCGCCGCCGGCGCGCTGACCTGGGCGATCGCCGAGGGCTTCCGCACCCGGCAGGCCACGATGCTCGGCGTGGCCTCGGGGCTGGTCGCCGCGCTGGTCGCGATCACGCCCGCCGCGGGGTTCGTGTCGCCGATGGTCGCGCTCGGGATCGGCGCGGCCGCCGGCATGATCTGCTACGGCGGCGTCCTGCTCAAGGCGCGCTTCGGCTACGACGACGCGCTCGACGCGTTCGGCGTCCACGGCATCGGCGGCGCGACCGGCTCGCTAGCGACCGGTCTGTTCGCGCGCGCCGTGCTCAACAACGGCCACGGCGGCGGGCTCGACCTGCTCGCGAAGCAGGGCATCGCGGTCGGAGCCGCCGCGGCGTGGGCCGCGCTCGTGACCTTCGTGTTGCTCAAGGTGATCGACGCCGTAGTCGGGCTGCGGGTCGACCAGGAGGTCGAGCACGACGGCCTCGACGGCGCGCTCCACGGCGAGTCGGCCTACGGCAGCCCGGGCGGGGTGGCCCACGGGAGCTGAACGGTTTCACAGGGCTGCGTCACGGGCGTCCGGCATCCGCGGATCGCCTGTGCATCCGTTCGATTGGAGAAAACTGCCGCCGGTGGGAGCCATGTAGGTATACTCGGCTCGGTTTGGCACCGGTGAAGAAGAAGACAGTCGACACAGCCATGGCGAGTCGCGGAGACAAGGACACAGTCGGACCACGCACCGATCCCACGGCACCGCCGCCCGTGGTCGCGGCCGCAGCCGCGCCTCCCGCGGAGTCCACCGATCTCGCGCCGGTCGTCGGCACCAACCTGCGCCGGCTGCGCACGCGGCGCGGCCTGTCGCTCGAGCGGCTCGCGCAGATCTCCGGCGTGTCGCGCGCGATGCTCGGCCAGATCGAGCTCGGCCAGAGCGCGCCAACGATCAACGTGCTGTGGAAGATCGCGCGCGCGCTCGAGGTCACGTTCTCGGCGCTGATCAGCGCGCGGACCCAGTCCGGCGCGCTCGTGCTGCGGTCATCCGAATCGAAGATCCTGACCAGCAAGGACCGCAGCTTCTCGTCGCGCGCGCTGTTTCCGTTCGACGAGCCGCGCCGGGTCGAGTTCTACGAGCTGCGGCTCGCGGCGTCCAGTATCGAGGAGGCCGACGCCCACCCGCCCGGCACCAGCGAGAACCTGGTGGTCACCGCAGGCGCGCTCGAGATCGATGTCGCCGGCGACACTCACCGCCTCGAGGCCGGCGACTCGATCTTGTTCGAGGCCGACACCCCGCACGCGTACCGCAACCCCGGCAAGGTCGAGACCGTGATGTACCTGGTGATGACCTACGCCGAGGAGATCGGCTAGCACCCGCGGCTGTGCCAGGCTGCGGCGATGAAGGCACTCGTCGCCCAGCGCTACGGCGGTCCGGACGTCCTCGAGATCGTCGACCGGCCCGAGCCCGAGGTCGGCCCGCGCGACGTGCTGATCGCGGTCAAGGCGGCGAGCCTGAACCCGCTCGACTTCAAGATCCGCGACGGCAAGGTCAAGCTCGTGATCCGGCTGCGCCCGCCGATCGCGCTCGGCTGCGACGTCGCCGGCGTGGTCGAGCGCACCGGCGCCGAGGTCACGCGGCTGCGTGCCGGCGACGAGGTCTACGCCCGGCTCGAGAAGGACCGCATGGGCGGGCTCGCCGAGCGCGTCGCCGCGACCGAGGCCGTGGTGGCCCGAAAGCCCGCGCAGGCGTCGTTCGAGCAGGCCGCCGCGATCCCGCTCGCCGGGCTCACCGCGCTCCAGGCGCTGCGTGAATCCGCGGGCGCGACCGCCGGCCAGCGCGTCCTGATCCATGCCGGTGCCGGCGGCGTCGGCAGCCTCGCGATCCAGATCGCCAAGATCCTCGGGCTCCATGTCACGACCACGACCAGCACCCGCAACGCCGACTTCGTCCGCGAGCTCGGCGCCGACGCGGTCGTCGACTACACCCGGGACGAGCCGCTGCCCACCGGCCTCGACGCCGTGTTCGACACCCTCGGCGGCGCCTCCGAGCTCGCGTCGCTCGCCGCGGTCAGGTCCGGCGGCGTGGTCGTCGGCGTCGGCGGCTTGCCCGACGCCGCGTTCGCCCGCAGCCAGCTGCCCGGGTTCACGCGGCCGGCGATCTGGCTCGCGACCGCGCGCCGCCGCCGCGCCGCCGCCCGCGCCGGTGCGCGCTTCGTCTACCTGTACATGCGCCCCGACGGCGCCGAGCTCGCCGAGCTCGCCGGCTGGATCGACGCCGGCCGGTTGCGGCCGATCCTGCATCGGACGTTCCCGTTCGGCGAGGTGCGCGCCGCGTTCGCCGAGCTCGAGCACGGCCGCGCTCGCGGCAAGATCGTCGTGACGATCGCGCCGTGATCGCGCCGGTCAGCGGCGATGGACCACGGCGCGCGGCAGCGTGTCCCGGCTCGCGAGCTGCCGGAGGCTCGCCCGCGTGATCCACAGCTTCTGCGCGGCGCGCGCGGTCGCCAGGATCAGCGTGGTGAACCCGAGCGCGGAGAACACGATGAAGCCGTGCATCGCCGCGTAGACCGCGCCGGCCACCGCGGCGACGTCGAGCACGAGCAGGAACGCCAGCGCGATCCGCAGGCTGGTCTGCTGGTCGCGCAGCAACTCGCGGACCCGCTCGAGGCTCTGGCCGAACTCGTAGCCGCACGCGCATCGCCACGCCGTGGCCGCGCTCACGCGGTGACACATCGGGCATCGCCTTGCCGGCATCTCGAGGATTCTAGTCGCTCGCCGCGCCCCGCGCGACCCGAAGATCGCGGCGCCCCGCGCGCGGCAAGTCGCGATGATCCGTCAGAACGCGCCGGCGATCGCCAGCCCGCCGCCGCCAGGCGCCAGCCATCCGGTGACGGTGCGCCGCTCGCCCGAGCTGCGGCGATGCAGCATCATCCATGTCACGCCGCCGCCGATCAGCGCGACGCCGACACCGCCGGTGATGAAGCCGAGGTTGCGCCGCGATCGCGCGTTGTCGGAGTGCTGCCGGAACTCGTCCAGGTTCGGCGCGTCCTCCACCGCGAGGTGCTCCGCGCGCGCCGAGATCAGAAACCCGGCGCCGACCCCGGTCCCGACCACGCCGGCGCCGAGCAGCGCGAGCGTGATCGGATCGCGGTACCAGGTGTACGCGGGCGGCACGGCCGGCGGCGGCGCGCCCGGTGACGTCGCCGGCGGTTCGTTCACCGGCGCGGTGGGCGCCGGCGGCGAGACCACCGGCGCCGCCGGTGCCGCCGTCGGTGGTGCGGGAGGTGCGGCTGGCGCAGCAGCCGCCGGCGGCGCGGGCTCCGGCCTGGGCGCCTGCGCGGCCATGATCTCTCGGCACTCGGTGATCTTCTGCTCGACCGCTGTCTTGTTGGCGACCGGCAGATTGAACGCCAGGAGCAGCTGGTACAGCTCCATCGCCTTGTCGCAGTGGTCGAGCTTGCGCTCGGTCTGCGCCCACGCGAACAGCGTATCGGCATCGTGCTCCGCCGCGTACGACTTGCCGAGCGCGTCGGCCGCGGCCTCGTAGTTGCCCTTCTGGTAGGCCGCGACGCCGCGATCGAAGTCCCGCCGGGCATCGCGGCGCTTGGGCCGCGCGTCCGCCGAGGACGCGGCCACGGCGAGCAACGCCACGGCGAGCGCGACGATCCAACCTCGAGATCCGCGACCGGCGATCACTTCTTCGGCGTCTGCACCGGCATGAACGGCGAGTCGTCGTTCCACGTCTGCTCCTTGGTTTCGGGCTTCGACGGCCGGCGCGGCCGCGGCCTGGCTGGCTTGCCGCGCGGATCCGCCGGTGCCACGCGCTTCTTCGGAACCTCCGGTGCCACCGGCATCGCGGCGGCCCCACCCGCCCTGGGCAACGCCTGTCCCGCCGTCGCCGCCCCGCCGGCCTTCGGCGCCTGTCCCGCCATCGCCCCACCGGCCTTCGGCGCCTGTCCCGCCGCCCCGCCGGCCTTCGGCGCGCCCGCACCCGACGGTGCCGGCGCTGCGGTCGCGGGCGCAGCCGCCCTGACCGCTTGCCCGGTCGCCGTCGAGTCGACCGCGCCCGCTGACGCTTGTCCCGTCGGCGCCGGATCACCGGCCCTCGGCGGCGCGTGCCCCACGCCCATCGAGTCGACCGCGCCCACCGGCGCTTGTCCCGCCGGCGCCGGATCACCGGCCCTCGGCGGCGCATGCCCCACGCCCATCGAGTCGACCGCGCCCACCGGCGCTTGTCCCGCTGGCGTCGGATCACCGGCCCTCGGCGGCGCGTGCCCCACGCCCATCGAGTCGACCGCGCCCGCCGGCGTCTGTCCCGCTGTCGAGCCGCCGCCGCTCGGTGCTTGCCCCGTGGCGGGATCACCGCCCGCGGCCGCCTGTCCAGCCGTCGACCCAGGCCCGCTCGCCGGCGCCTGTCCCGCCGCGGCTGACTCGGCGGCAGGCGGCTCCTGCGCGGCGCCTCCCGCCGGCGCGACCGGTTCGCCTGGCTTCGATGGTTCGCCCGGCCCAGCCGCCGGCTCGGCGCTCGGCGCGACAGTGATCGCATCGTCCGGGTCGCCCAGCGCCAGAAACACCACGACGGCTCCGACCAGCGCCGCCGCCGCGACGGCGACGACCGGCAGCCACGACCGCCGCGGCACACGCACCATCAGCGTCGGCCGCGCGGTCGATGCACGGCCCTGCGCCGCCGGCATCGCCTGCACCGGACGACCGCCGCTGATCTGCATCGGGTTGCTCATCGCCGGCGCCCCCGGCATCCCCGGCGCACCGTACGAGTTGTAACCAAAGCCCTGGGGCTGCCGCGCCGGGTCGCCCGGTCCGAAGTCCGCCGCCGGCGCGGGCACATACGGGCCCGCCGGCTGCGTGTTCATCGCCGTCGCCGGCGGCAGCGGTAGCCCGGGCAGCGCCGGAGACGAGTTACCGCTCGGCAGCGCGCTGCTCACCAGCGTACCCGCGCTCGCGATCGGCGGCGCCATGAGCGGCGCCGCCGTCGGCGCCACGATGGGCGCCACGATCGGCACCGCGCCCGGCATGTTCGGCACCGGCATCTGCGCGTAGCGCACACCCGGCAACGGCGGCACACCCGGCAGCGGCGGTGGGGTCGGCAGCCGCGGCGTGGCCACCGGCGGCGGCGTTGGCAGCCGCGCCGATGCCACCGGCGGCGGTACGCCGACCTGCGTCGGGATGACCGGCGCCGAGCCGCGGCCCGCGGGGACGCCGGTCGGGCTCACCTGCGATGCGCCGCTGAAATCGTCCACCGGCGGGGGCAGCGGCTGCGGCACGTAGCGCGACGCCCCGTCGGGCATCTTGCCGCTCTCGATCAGCGTGCGCACCACGTGCTGCTCGACGAAGAACGCGCCCTGCGCGCGCGCGTGGTCCCACTCCTCGAGCCGCGCCGGGAACAGCGTCGACATCAGCCGCGCGAGCACCAGCGGCGACACCCGCAGCCGGTTGTCGTGCGCGTAGTCCTCGAGCTGGTTCTGCAGTTCGAGCGCGGTCGAGAACCGGCGGGCGACGTCGCGCGACAGCGCGCGCATCACGATCGCCTCGAGCGCGGGCGGAAACCCTGGCGCGACCGACGACGGCGGATCGACGTCGCGGTTGACGATCTGCTGCAGCACGCCGTACTCGGTCTCGTCGGTGAACGGCAGCCGCCCCGTCGTCAGCTCGTACAGGATCGCGCCGATCGAGAACACGTCGCTGCGGCGATCCAGCGCCACCTTGCCGCGGCACTGCTCGGGCGACATGTACGAGATCTTGCCCTTGAGCCCGGTCGTCGACGACGACGGCTCACCGCCGGCGCGCGCGATCCCGAAGTCCACCAGCTTGACCGCGCCGTCGTAGCTGACCAGCACGTTGGTCGGCGACACGTCGCGGTGGACCACGCCGAGCGGCTTGCCCTCCGGCGACGCCTTCTCGTGCGCGTGATGCAGCCCCGCGCACAGCCCCGACACCAGCGTCAACGCGCAGTCGAGCGAGACCGGCACGCCGCTCTCGTGCGCCGCCGCGACCAGCCGGCCGAGGTCCTCGCCGTGCACGTACTCCATCGCGAAGAAGAACTCACCCTGGTCCTGGCCGATGTCGTAGACCTGCACGATGTTCGGGTGGTGCAGCGTCGCCGCGAGCCGCGCTTCGTTCAGGAACATGTTCACGAAGCTCGGGGTGCCGACGTACTGCGGAAGGATCCGCTTCACACACACCAGCTTCTCGAAGCCCTCCATCCCGACGGTGCGCGCGAGGTACAGCTCGGCCATGCCGCCGACGGCGATCTGGCGAATCACCTCGAACTTGCCGAGCTTGTCGCCTGGTCCGAGAAATCGCCGGTTGGTTTGCGCAGGTGTGACCACGGTAACCGTACGCGTCGCTTGACCCCCCAACGATAGACGAAAACTGCTTCCGCTGCAGTACAATGCCGGCCCATGGGAACACGGTTCGCCGCGATCCTCGCCGTGATGATGGTAGCTGGATGTGGTGGCTACGGCGCGGAGGCGTTCACCTGCGACAACGCCGCGCAGTGTCCGACCGGCGGCGCGTGCCAGCCGAACGGCTCCTGCAGCCAGCTCGACCCGAGCTGCACGGAATCGGGGCAGCGTTACACGGATCACTCCGGGTCGCTCTCCGGAACATGCGTGGGCCAGCAGACCGGTTCTGGCTCTGACGCCAGCATCGACGTCCCGATCGACGCCCAGCTGTGCTTCGGTAACGCTCCCTTCGCCATCTGTCTCGCTGCGGCGCCGACCGCCCCGCTTCCGATTTCGTCCACGATGACGATCAACACCGATACCTCGTCGATGTGTGTCGCGACGACGAGCGGCG
>Ga0307515_10005999_pt1 | contig 24462 bp, 33 predicted proteins | sample 17_EM_MG_FD_194513 | JGI IMG/M metagenome (GOLD analysis project Ga0307515, IMG submission 194513) | Populus trichocarpa ectomycorrhiza microbial communities from riparian zone in the Pacific Northwest, United States - 17_EM | ecosystem: Host-associated > Plants > Roots > Unclassified | place... | reverse complement strand
CCCCCCCCCCCCCCCCCCCCCCCCCCCCCCCCCCCCCCCTGGAGAGCTCGGACGGGAACTCACCGTCCCTCGGCAGCGGCGACGCCATCCAAACTGTTCAGGAGACCACTCAGACTGAGAGTAGATTCTCCGTCGTCGGAGTCCTTTTTGCTTCCGGTCGTAGAGCTGCTTGGGGTTATGGGAGCACCCGTGGACTTCTCATCTCGTGATATACCACGAGTGAAAGCGGCGTCCAAGTCCTCGAGGAGCAAGATACACCTGACACATGTCGGTCAGAGGTGGGCTACGAGATAGAGCGGTACGACGCTCAACTGACCTTGATGGGACGCGTCCCATGAGCTTCGTCAATTTGTTATCGCTCATCCTAAGCCGAAGTTAGCCGCTTGTGATCACGGCATACGGAGCTCCACGGAAGCGATAGCGGAACCACGCTTACCCCTTAGCTGAAAGGCTAACAACGTAAATATCAAGGCCCAGTTCGCCAGCAATTGAGTGTATCAAAGACGTCTTGCCACTATAATCGAAAACGCCGATCAAAAACACTATTCGGTGACGACGGGTGTGGGTAATGGTCACGTACCTTCCGGGAACGCCATGTAGGAGATAACCACGACGGAACGGAATGCCTGGGGTGATTGGTAAAATCATTGTCAGATCCGTGGATACTTTGTTCCGCGATGATTGGCATCACGAACCTCTCTCGGCGTACCTGGGGGAGTCTCGATTAGTTTTCATTTACACCTTCGGTCTCGGGGGGTGTGAAAGGACGCACCAATCCTCGGAGTGCAAGAAATCCTTGCAGTCGGCAAGAAGCATATCTTTGACGCCCGGTTCCAGGACGATCGAACTCATGGGCCGCTTCTGGCGTGCCCCTGTCCAGGTCCAACACCCCCAGGTTCTGAACCTGACGCTTAGCGATCCGACTCGCAAAGATGCGGATCAAATACTTACGTGTCAGCCATGTAGATATGAACTCTGTGCTCGGCGTCCTTTTCATATTCGCGTTTTGCTTCGAGAACAAGCTGCTTCAAGATGTTGTTATTACGTGCGACGACGCTAAGGATGCCGTATGGTGAGCGTCCGTGACGCCGTGGACAATCAAAAAGAGGGGGGGGGAGTGAGAGCCCACCTGATCTTCAACTCTGAGGAGTGCCCGTAATCCCTGTTGCGTTTCGTCCGGGTGATCTTCGGAATTTTGTCAACGAATTGAAACGGGGTCAAGGTGACGCTAGTGTGGGGGGGAAAACCGCTTACCCTCAACCAGTGACCTCGGTAGTAGATTGTGTGCGTGGTCTCTGAAGTGGTGTGTGTTGATCGGGAACAATGCCATAATCGGAACGGCAATATTGAAACATACCTGGGCTTGGCTCGAACGCCACCTTCCGCTTTTTATGGCCGTGAACGAGAGATTCGTCCCCTTCCTCGTCATCAAAGAGGTCACCGGTTGTAGACTGTGTAACAGCGTTTCTGCCAATAGTCCTCGTCGTGATATCAAACTCTCTGCTTCGTCCCCACGCAGGTTGCTGAACAGATCACAGGGTCGATCACTGAAAAAAATATTCCGCTCAAACGAGCGCGTACCTTAGAAAGCCAGTGCATCAACCTGTGATCACGAAACGTGAGCCACCAAACTGAGACCTCGGGGATAAGAAGGAACGTACCAATCATACTGTGCGGGGGGGGAATCGACCGGTACCGGTTTAGCTCTGGGTGTCCCGCGGTGAGCAATTATGGGGAATCACTTACCGGATAATCCTCTTGAGAGAAGTGCGCGGTCAGGAAGAAGGCTATTTTGGGGGGTTTGCCGCTGAGCGTGTGTTGCATATAAAAACCAGCAAAGAAATGGAATTACAGTCCACAAAACCGTTCCAGGCGGAGACGGACGCTCTACGGGCGGTTTCCATCGTCCCACCAATAACGACCAGTTTCTGGAAGGTGCAAAGCGGGTGCGTTGGCATTTCTCAGTAACCCTAGAGAGAGGTTATTGGTCTTGTGGGCTCACCAACGTGTCATTAATCGAGCCCGAGGCCAGGGGGGATAGCAGGTTCTTAACTTTGTCCATTTTTTCGAGGACTGGCTGAGGGTGGGGGACGAAGAGGGGTATCCAAGAGCTAAGGCGTCCGCGTCCAGACGTGCGGTGTATTTATACGGCAAACGGACCTCGTGTCCGGGTGGGTTGACATAACACGGGAGGGAATGGATTGCGGCCTCTCCGACCGTGCGCATCATCAGCGTGAGTGCGAGTTAAGGAGGTGCGACTTCGAAACGAGATGAACTGTGATACAGTTTGCAAAGGTCACCGTTGTTCAGATGGCTGTAGTCCCACGTACGTTTATGAAGCAAACCGCGCTCTCTCTCTCAAGGAGTAATCAAGAAGCTACTGGCAACTATACCAGACGCCACCCAACAAACGTTGTCCTCTCTAGCCGAGCCGCGTGCCTTTTGAGGCTTGAATCTGATCCCATCCGCAACTGGCACGCCTGCATTGGTTAAACCTGGTAAAAGGGTGTCCAGGGCCCTCTGACAATTGTTCCTACTACTTCCTGTTCCAATACCACGATAGAAAGATGCTTGCCATGTATGACCATAAAACTCAAAGTGGGATTCAAGCGAAAATGCTGCCAGGTTAAGATCAAGGGAAGCCACGACTGATGACATAACGTCAAGACGTAAACAGTGGTTACTGTGTATCCGAACGGGCTGCAAAAAACCATCGGCGGTGCCACGCTCAGCGTTACGCGCTGTTTTTTTTTTCAATTCGTGATCAATGGGTTCACATCGTGGCAGATATTCTCCCGCCAGGGGGTTTTCAGGGAAAATGGCATCGTAAGACTGAGGGGTCGGACGAGATCCGGAGACTCTCTGTCCCCGCTCTTTGGATAGTTGGTGCCTCTATTGACGCTTTAAGCACGGATGGGTCTACGATAATCACTAGAACGTTCTACAGTAGCTTTCCGGAATTCAGGAAGGCTGTAGTAGTAGTCCTCTTGGGCGTGTGAACCCAGGCGCCCAGGAGAGAATCCGCATGCAATCGGTCAGCCGCGAAGGGGAAATTTTAGTTGACACCTCACACTGAAGCCGGGGGCAGCGCCTCGATCAACTCGTCTTACGGGGAGGTCACGATGTGTGCAATCAATCATGAGCACTCAAGCGAAGTAAATAGCCGGTCGGAGCGTAGAAAAGTACTGCGCACATCCCCGACGCATCGGACCCCCGCCGCTGTGGCATACGCACAGCATTTGCTGGCCGTCCAACCTGAAGATCAAGCCGGAGGAATTGAGTACATCGGGCCGAAAAAAAAAAAAAACGTGGCCGTATCCTGGACACCAAAGATGATTCCTGGAGAAACATACTCGTTACGTTGGCCTGCCGCCATTCAGTCATATTCGCGGTTCAAACTGAAAAAATCGGAGCGGGTGGGTATCCAAAACGGACAAGTGTCGTAGGTGGTGAATAGGATACCATATCACGAAGCGAGTTCAATCAATGAAGAAAACCTGCAATCTTCAACGTTTCAATGACACACAGACGAGTTCACTTACGACAGAAAACACCCACAAGCCTCAGATCGTGTTGCCCAATGAAACCGCCGTCGATCATTCGCTTTCTCCCTTGTTCAATCACGAGTAAAAATTACAAAGAGTCTCGATGACATGAAACTACAAATTTGAAAAGGGTATAATGAACGGAACTCCGGCAACAGAAGAAAAAAAAAACTTGCCGGCAGTGGAGTGGCTGGTCGAAAACTTGAGCATTTGACCCCAGGGCAACCTCCGAATTGTTTTCAGTCCGAATCGGACGAGCGAAAGCAAGTTGTGGGTGGGCAAGGGGTCGACTGTATCGGATCCGTGATCGCGGCGCATCTGCTGCAGAGCTTTGAATTCAAGATGATAGAGTCTTTCCGCGCAAAGGATGATTTATACGTCAGTGAAACACCTGCCGATCCTTGGCAGGCCTTCTCCCCAGATCGAGATACGTAAATCGACGACCTGATATCGGTTGGATGTGCATGTGAGGTCGGGCTCGAGGGGTGTCTCGGTCGCGGGATTGGTGCGTGGGATAAACAAGAGTAGGACAATAAACGCCAATTCAAAAAGGTTATATAAACCAACTCGTTTGTTGTTTGCGTAAACGTATCCCGCGAACGAGAGGCACCTGGCCAAGGTGTGAGAATGACGAAACTTACAACCGTGAAGGAACGAAAAGGCTACGGTGACGTAACCGGGGGACGTTGTGATTGGCAGGGATTGGTGTGTGAGGATGTGTTCTGGAGAATCGTGGAATAACATCTTGACAATTTGGGAAGCGGTCTACGAGGTACTTCTGTGAAGATAAGGCGTCAGTTTCTTATGGGATGTGATCAAAGAGTGCTTGCCTGATAAATTAAGACTGTCCCAACGAATCCCAGCTCAGCATCTCAATCTCGCCTCAACCCGCCGATTTCAATCTCATCGAGGGCATTTTCTGCAGGGACAGCCAAGCCATCATTCATTTCCCGTTTGACACACAGCTGCTCAGTCACGATGACAATGCCAGTGCAGCTTGCCAGCAACACCGCCCAAAAGAACAGAGATGTCGGGACGGAAGAGGAGTAGTAGGTTGTCAAAACCAAATGGTTGAAGATGAGGGTAAGGGCGAAATCGAGAATCAGGCGTGGCCGTCGTACGAGAAGGTATAAGGAATACACGCTGGGTGCGGAGAGCATAGTTGTAAGCCTCAAAACAACGTGGGGTGAGACACTGAAGGGAAGGACTAACTCGGCACATGAGGCCATGAGCCAACAGAATGCGATTATCCATCCACGAATGGGGTCGATTCCGGACCATTGCTGGTCGTCGAACCCCTCATGGTCAAATTTGCGGCCACCACTCCACGCGCCACTATATACATCCCACCTATCCTCACGGTTCCAACCCCGGACGGTTGGTCTCCCAGCCATCTCCCTCCAATCCATCACCATCCCTGTCAAACCCAGATACTCAGAATCAGAACCCATCCGCGGAAGACCGAAGCAGGGAGACGTACCGACGCTCGCGGCACCTCCTTCATAGTTGAGTGAATTTGGCTCGGCGAACAGCGACAGAAGTGGCGGGACAAGGATTGACAACGCGAGGTAATGAACGGTCTGGACTGATACGATCTTGACGAGTGTGAGCCAAAGTGGAGGATAGTGCGGTCAGTCGAGAGTGTTCACACCTGGGATATGAGTAGAACTGGATCCCAACCCGACGTCCGTGGGGGGGACATTACAAGCGGGGCCACGTGACGGAGTTCATGCCGACTCTGAGTCTGGCTGAGTTTTGCGGCCCGCGCAGCCTCTGCAGCCGTCTGCTCTCTGAAGGACATCATCCGTTCTGTGCTTACGGGGCGAGGAAGAATTTGTACACAAGGTGGATTCTGGTGGGGTTTATCGTTGGTGCATTATCATTATCTTCTCACTTCAGGCGATAGAACTCTTTCCCATGTAGCCAAACGGGTCATCCGATCCATGGGAAGGTCGTTATGACCAACCAGGAATCTGTCTGTAAATCGTATAATCGTAGTCCTTCATCCCGGAGTTACGCTCGTCCAAGTATAATTTATCTACGGAGTGATGCAACGAGATGGTGGGCAACCATATACCAATACATTGCTGAGTCATTTGTGAGAGGCGCTGCGTCTCTATATGACACCCGGAGGAAATGCTTTTTACGCACTGGTTCGTGGACCGTGTGTGGGGCTCGCACTGGGTGACGGATGGTGTTAGTCCCGACAATCATCCTCATTCATGAATGATGCCTGCCCACCATGGTCGTCATCTCGCTTTGGTTCCGCCCGGCGGTCTGGACCCAGGAACCTGAGGCAAATATTGCTTCCCCCTGTTCCCAAGATAGCGCAATCAAATTCAGTGTAAGCACTCGCGTACGCACCGGGTGTTTTAGTGGCCTATCTGAAGCCGGTCACCACGCTTAGAAGGCTGGCAGTGCGAGATCACTGAAACTCCCGACATGCGTGAACTCCGAAACGCAGTTCGAAGGAAATATGCCTGAAACTGGTGTGTTCCCGTACCCTTTATCCCGACATTCATGGGGTACTGAGATCAAAAACCGATCGGCAATTTCACACCGTCTCGCATTCCAGGCTCCCGGAGATTTTGATCCCCAACCATACAGTAAACATCCCCTATAACTACCTCTTGTCGAGCTGCAGCGTTCAAAAACCGGCTTAACTCCACTGCTGCAGGGACGCGACACGCTTCCCGTAACTTCGAGCAAGCGGCTGTGGGAGAAGTTACCCAGGATTGTTTTGGTGAACCTGGTGGCGTTACCTGTTCCGTTGATCACACTCACTCCGGACCTACTGTATTAGGATTTGTGCTTCCCGTCTCACACTCCATAAGAACGACGAAGGCGGAGCCGGCGTACATCGTGTCGAAGACAGACACGATCGCGCCCCAAGCCTTCGATCCGGAGTCGCACCGGTTCAGGACACCAGCCCGGCACGGTATTGAACGAGGAGTTCGTGGAGGGTGGATGTGCGCCTCCTACACACAGATCCGGTAAACCGCGTTCATGGAGGTTCGGAACCACCCATGGGTACAAAGTGTTCAGGATACGAGGGAGTGGACCGGACACCTGGAAGACCGAATTCATCGCCCGTATAACCCACCGCGTGCCCGACGGAGATATATTTCATCTCGTGTGTCTGGCAGGCGGATTTCAACTGGTGATTGTCCCTTCCTTATTATACCGCTGTCTTTGTGCCTGATACTTGTTAAACCTTCCCAAAGGAAGGGGTGCCCGCCCATCCCAACCACCACAAATGCGACACCCAATAAAATTTCGCCTCCATAAAGTTTCCACCGCTCTCATGCACGGACGTGTCGAATCGATATTTAATCTCCCTGGCAATAAATCTCTCGAACTCCCAATGTCCCATCCCGCCCACTACCACAGGGAGTATCAATACCGTTACGGTATTTCTGTCGCGGGTGGCCCGGAAGGTTAGTTCCTCCGATCAGGTAATCAAGATTGATATGGACCATCCCGAAATCGCGTCTGAGGAAGGGTGTGCCCTTGGGAAAGCCTTGTTCATTCCGAGGCCGGGTGCGAGGTTTTGACTGTGGTGTTGGATTCGACGATGGAGAGGATCAAGTTGATATTTTTGGGAGTGAAGGACTCTTGGAGGTGGCAAGGAAGGATTATGTGACATTGATCGCTTGTCATGGAACGGAGTGAGCCCAATTTTACGTCGTCGACATTACTCATCTCATGCCTCCGGGGCGATCACAGAGGGCGTTGCCGAAATATGTCCATGTACCAGTTTTCTGGCACCCTTGTGGTCGGCTGTTGTATATATATCAGCATTCTAGATCAATGACTCTGCTCCTCGATATTTCCCACCCACTCCCTTTTTCTGCAACAAAATCCATGAGCCCGAAGAGAGCTTGTGTGGGGTGTAGGTGAGCACGTCAGATCCCATCGCCTTCCGCCCGCGTTGAGCAGAGTTTCGCGCGACTGCAGGGTTAGGAAAGTGGTGAGTTATATAGTCACTCCTTCGCGCCACATCTTGAGTAGTTCCGCCCCCGATCGACCCTACAGAGGTGCATTCCAGGTCCTACCCAACACTGCGAGCGATGCACGATACTGGGATTCAAGGATTGCATTTACGAGCCAATCAAGAAGCGGGGAGTGGGAAAGACCCTTCGTATGAGGGAGGCGTGCAAACGTTGTCGGTCAGTAACCCACTGTCCATCGACTTTGAGCAAGGACTCTGATATCAGATCCCTCAACCGTGCAGGACAAGGAAAAGGGTGAGTAATCCCTTTTGTTACCAGGCATAAGTACCCCAATATCAACCCAAATACGGCGCACTCACTCCCAGGGATGCGACGCCAAACGCCCGTGCACCAGATGCGTCAACGCCAAAAGTGCCCCAGAATGCGAGTATGAAATCGCTGGCCCTCCGCTCGGTCCCTTTGACCATCTCCGACCCTCATTACGGGATGAGCCCGATCCCTCAGACTCGGGGGATATCTCCACACCAAAACCCTGGGCAGTTGGGGAAGCGATTCTAGAAATTTCAGCCAAAACACCTGCTGCGACCATCACTCGACGGGCGCCCAAATCGATTCCGCCCGCACTGATTCGTTCCATTGGTCACGATCGTCTAAAATCCTATGCGTTGCCAGAGTTCCGGCCGCTCGGGTTTGACGGAGCCGGGACAAATGGCCCTCCCCGGGTTATACTTCCGCCATTTTCTGTGCTGTTGTCTCTCATATCACCCGGGATCCCACCTGAGCCCCATGTCACACTATCGCTCCTCGGGGCTGAACGGCTCCAGCTTTCCGATGCGGCTCTGGGGGAGTTGGACATGAAGTTGTGTGTATCTCGAGTTGCCTGACCGCCGGCGGAACTGATTTTTTCCTGTTAGCCGGTTAGGGGCTTTATGCCATCTGAACGAATTAGGGATCCGTTTCAGTTCCGAGAAACAACAAGCCCTATTCCGCGGGGACACCTCGGGAACCATTATCAGCCCGTTCTTTGTATACGCTGCCCAGTGTCTGGGGATGCACTTCTGCGAGGGTGTGGATAATTCGGCCTCCATGATTAGGCTCCAAGCAACGTACATTCAGGGTACCTTGAGACCGTTTGCGGGCATCTTCGAAGGACATGACTGGCTACTCAGAGCGCAGGCGGCGCTCTGGATTGCGGCCGGATCCGCAATCGTGCGAACGACCAGCCTCACCCGTGCGTTCATCCAGAAGAGCTGCGAGGCCGTTGACGCCGCGGGACTCCAGTTTATCCCGACGTATGGACGACCGCCAGAGCTCTCCGAAGACCTACACGAGAAGCTGTCGGTCCTCTCTCAGATCGTATATTTCGAGAACTTCTTATTCCTGACGTGCGGTGGAGCGGAACCGGTGATGACAGCAAGGATTGAGAAGGAGTTTAAACATAAACTCCAGGTATGGCGCGCCTCATTATCATTTACGTTGCGTGTTCAGCGTTCCCTGATAGGAAGTGTATCCGGTATTGTTCAAGATCTGTCCGTTGACCATGCGCACGCAAACCGTTTTGCTGGTCAGAGACACGGTGGTCATACTGAACCTTCGTCCAACAGAAGGTAAGCACCATCTCATCAACTCCACCGCGCGAGCCGTTAATTGTGTTCCGTGGTCGCAAGAGGACCAACTTTTCATCTGGAGACAATCGTGCGATCAACTGGCATCCCTCCTGGACAACCATTCACAGTCCCTGCTGTTCAATCTGCGAAGGTTTCAAGAGCTTGGCGACAAAAGCGGCGCGGGGGTGATCAGGGACTGTTGCATCAATTGTTTCGCTCATCTCGCCACCCTATGTGAAACCCTCTGTCACGTGGACCCTGCTCCCCGGGAAGAAGTCGATGCCCTCTGCGATTCGGCGTTGGAACGGTTGAGTGAACTGACCCAGGATATGCGAACGGAGGGATACACCGGTCTCGACCTGCTGCTCGGGGTGTGTGTCACCCTATGACAACCGGACCAACACCGCTGACAGTGAATGCTCCATAGATATCTTTGAAAAGGGCGTTAGAGGTATTTAATGCTCGTCTTGCCAACGTCCCTATCGAACGCGGTGCGAAGTTGCGGCATTGGAAGGAAGCCATCGTAGAGGTCCATTCGGATTTAGTGGTGAAACTTCCGGATACCGAACCCCCGATTCCCAGTTTGCGGGCTGCGTTGAAGGACAGATGTGCCAAAGGATCGCGGTGCCTGAAGCTGGGGGTGGAGCAGCAGTATGGTACCCAACCAGAGTAAGTACAGAGCGTACGAACTTGTATTAACATTATTGGGAGTGACAGGACTCCTCTCGATACCTGTACCCCTGTACCCCTTATGACCTTTCGAGTCGGTTCCTCCTGCCTCTCACCCCATACATACCAGAAATGCGGACCCCCAAGCATCGGAATGATACATTTGTTTCGTTCCAATCGCCTATCCGGCTTGTTCTGAACTTAAGCCGCCGGGAACGTCTGCGACAAGGGCAGCCGTGGTGTTGACTTAGCTTGTCCTGGACTCGAGCCCTTCGCAGGAGGCCATCATCTGGTGATGCAAGCCCGATGCGGGATCCATGACATCCGCGGCTGGCTTCGAACATCGCCAGCGGGCCACGCCTGGATATGGAAACGGGAACTCCTGTCACTCCGCCACCGCAATCGCATGGCGACAGCCTTCATATCCTTCTCGCTTGCGTCGGGGTTCCCTCTTGCCTAGTATTAGAATATTGCACCTTTGTTCCGTCGTTCTGATATTGCCGTGGTACAGCCGTCTGTGATTAGATTCCGCGGCGTTTCACATGGGGATTTGACCACATACCACGAAATCACCTGATCTTCTCCGATACCCTCTTTGCACAGGGTACTTATCCGCCGGCGGCGATCATGCATATACCTAAGTAACTGTGCTAGCCTGCCGGGCCGTCCCGTTGATCAACTTCGATCGTTGTCGATTTCGGCATCTCCCGCACTTCCCATGACCCCAAGCCAACCGCCACACTTTGCAGGAGATAATTCGTATCATCTATTTGAATGATCTTATCGCGTTGTCTTGGGCAGGTGACGTAGGGGTATTTGTTTCCGTTTGAATTACACTAAGAGGTGATTGCACTAAGAAGTGTCTAGGCCACAAACACCTGCATGTGGTGTCCGCCTAAATCATCCAACTGCCGTCCGCTTCGCTTCGTTTTGAGGGCTTAACCAAGAATGGGTGAATCTGCTACCTTGCACAAACACTATAAATACGACCGATAACGGAAGGTACTCGTTCAAGCAGCCCACAGACATGGCGGCTACTACTGTTCTTCGCGAGGCTTTGAACCAAGGAATCGCATCCGGAAACCTTGTTGACACCAAGATCATCTTGTATTCACACAGGGACTCCTCCGGTCGTGTCTGTCGTCCAAAGGCGCTCTACACCAATAGCCACATCCTGAAGTCGGTTCCTTATTTTAATGACCGTGAGTGCATCGCCACACTCGATACGACTCGCGCAGAAGCTCACGATGTCGTTTTCAAAGTTCTCTTCGGAAACTTCGCGGAATCCCGGTCAAAAGATTTCGAGGGAACAATTGATGAAGAGGAATCTGCGGAAGACTACGGATATTTATCCGACAGTGACCTCGAAGACGACGAGGATGATAAAGTCGCCTCGTCCAAGTACACAACCAAATCGATTGTTCACCCGTTTGACTCATTTGCGATTTCTGGCGAGGGAAATAAAATTGTTCGCGAGGAACATGAGGAACACGTTGACAAGGGGAAGGTCGTGAAAATCCCAGATATGGCATTCGTGACGTGAGTGCAGGTTATCAATCTCTTCAGCGTTTTTTGACATTATTGCAGGTTCCAAGCATTTCTGATGTATCTCTACACGGATGTGATAGACTTCGCACCGTTTGGGTCTGAAGAGAACCGCAGGCCGCGAAGCACAGAAATCGTCGCGCCCTCTGATGATGAGGTCACCCGACCGTCCCCAAAGTCCATTTACCGGCTCGCGGACAAAGTTTGTACCCAGCCTTCGCAATACACCCACAGCATCCGGCATCTGACAAAATTTCAATACAGTACGACATCCCCGCACTGAAGACCCTGGCTCTGAATCACATACGTGGTGAGCTGGCAAAGTGTGACATTGTCGAGGAATCCTTCAGTGGATTCGCATCCCGGTGAATCAGACAGACTGATGCAGCTGACTATTTGCTGACATGAAAGGCTCAGATATGACGAGATAAGGAGTCTATACATCGACCAACTCGCGTTCACTTGGATGGAAGATTCGACGACAGAAACGACCCGGGCTAGTGTCGACAAAAAGATCGACAGTTTCGTCGAAGGGGACCTCGAGTACGTGACGGAAATGCTCTCGGCGTTGTGGAGAATTGCAAACAAAGACGGCGATATCAATGCCCCTTCGAATGCGTCGCCCGCTGTGAGTTTGTCGTTTTGCATTCTTCTGCATGCTATGCGGGAGCGCTTACTTCACATAATCAGGCTGCGCAGGTGACAAGTCCCGCCCACTGGGCCTCTTTGAAGACCGCACTCGTCAAGTCAATTCGTAAAGGGGTTTTCTTTGACAGGAAATATTGGGCTAGACACTCGAAGGACGGGAATGTCTTGAAGCCCGTTTACTTTTCAAGCACAATCATGGGCGATAAGGCACAGCAATTGAATAAATGTGAGTCGAGATTCGGATACGGGTTTGCTGAAATACTAAGGGTCGCTAGTGGTCAAACATCTCGACTTGAAGGGTCAGCATCCTCCCATAAACGATCTAGAAGGAGATATCAACGTTGAGAGCGACTGTGAGGGGGACTTACCAGAAGTCAGGGATGAGGCATCGGAGACAAAGGAGGAAAAGGACGAACAACCTCGTGCGGTCCTTATCGTGGGGTCATTTTCAGCGTACGTGGGCCTTCCCGTCCTGTCTCCGTCTGGAGAGAAATGACGACTCCCCCAGCTGGAAGTCTCTATTCTTTTATCGCTGCACAGACGTGATCCTGTTCGCTCCCCTCAAATCGCAAGGTGTCGTCTCTCGCTTGAATCAAATCCGCGAAAAGACTGTGGCATCCGCACCCCCTCCCTGCTCTCCGAAGAGTATTTACGTACTGGCGGACTTGGTGAGGCAGTCTTCAATCGAATGTCTCGGGCAGGGCGCTGAAACCTGAAATCGAGCTCGGGATTCAGTCCCTCTGTGACAGCGCCTTGGCGGATATCAAAAATAAAGTGTCTTTGGACAACGTTGTGGCCGAGATTTTCTCGTGGGTCACCGCTGGGTGGGTTCTGTCGTTTTATACAACCGTCGGATCAATAATCGCGGGTTAACACGTTTGTCCAGTCAAGAGAAAATCATGGAGGCACAATGTGAGCTTCTGATCTCGAACTTCAAAAACCCGAAAACGATTGCGCTCGTGGAAGAGAACATCCGGCGCATTTCCGATGGATCTGCCTCACACTGTGCAGGCGCGCTGAAGCTTGGGTTGAAGAAGGCTTTCGAGCTCAAGAAACAGAAGAGGCAGCCTCCCGGTGTGCTGTTGCGATGCCCTAGGAATGGTTGTGCATGGTTTAACGGCTCCATCTCATACTCAACTGTTGGGTCAAACATCTATTGTCCCAACTGCAGGTATAGCTACGGCAACTGCTACCTGCAGTGCACTGGCTGTTCGAATAACAGAACCGGTAACTATACGTCATGCCAAAGCTGTAGAAAGAGGTTCTTGTAGATGAATCCATTTGGTGTATATTTACAACATGTAGCGTTGCCGTCCTGTGGTTCGCCGAGAAAATAGATCATCATTCGGCAGATTGAACTTCTTCGATTCCCTCTTTGCGACACCAATGGATGACACGCATTCGTCGGTGACGGTCGTGCCTACTTGGCTGTATTGGTCTGTTGGGTCGTCCCGCTGATCTGTTTCGATTGTGATCATTTTTGACATCCCCCGCATCCCCGCGATCCAAACCAATCGCCACACTTTGCAAGAGATACTTCATGTCATCCATCTAAATGATCTCATCGCGGTGTCTTGAACTGGTGACGTAGGGATATCTGTTTGAATTCCGGGTGTCTAGGCCACAATCATCTGCATGTGTGTTCGTCCAAATCGTGTCCCACCTCGTTTTGAGGGCTTAACCCAAATTGGGTGGATCTGCTACCTCGTACGAACACTATAAATACGACCGGTGATGGAAGGTGCTCGTTCTACCAACTCGCAGACATGGCGGCTACTACTGCTCTTCGTGAGGCCTTGAACCAAGGAATCTCCTCTGGGAACCTCATCGACACCAAGATCATCTTGTATTCGCACAGGGATTCTTCCGGTCGTGTCTGTCGTCCAAAGGGTCTCTACACCAACAGTCACATCCTGAAGTCGGTTCCTTACTTTAATGACCGTGAGTCCACCGCCACACTCGATACCACTCGCGTAGAACCTCACAGTATCATTTCCAAAGTCCTCTTCGGAAACTTCGCAGAGTCCCAGGCGAAAGACTTCAAGGAAGAAATCGATGATGATGAATCTGCGGAGGACTACGGATATTTATCCGACAGTGACCTTGAGGACGATGAGGACGAGAGGGTCGCCTTATTCAAGCACACAACCAAATCGAAGCCTCACCCGTTCGACCCACTTGCGATTTCAGGCGAGGAAAAGAAGATTATTTGTGAGGAACACGAGGAACACGTTGAGAAGGGGAAGGTTGTCAAAATCCCAGACATGGCGTTCGTGACGTGAGTGCAAGTCAGCAATCTCTTCAGCGTTTTTTTTTTGACATTGTTGCAGGTTCCAAGCATTCCTGATGTATCTCTACACGAATGTGATAGAGTTCGCACCATTTGGGTCCGAAGAGAACCGCCGATCGCGAAGCGCTGAAATCGTCACACCCTCCGGCAGTAGGGTCCCCCAACCATCCCCAAAGTCCATATACCGACTTGCGGACAAAGTTTGTACCCGGCCTTCGCAATACACCCACAGCATCCGGCACCTGACAAACCCTTACCGCAGTACGACGTCCCCGGGTTGAAGGCCCTCGCTCTGAACCGCATACGCGGTGAGCTGGCAAAGTGCGACATCGTTGAGGAATCCTTCAGTGGATTCGCATCCCGGTGAGCCGGACAGATCCATGTAGTTGGCTGCGTTCTGACGGAGAGGCGAAGATATGATGAGATAAGGAGCTTATACATTGACCAACTCGCATTTATCTGGATGGAGGATTCGACGACAGAAACGACCCGGGCCAGTGTCGACAAAAAGATCGACAGTTTCTTCGAAGGAGATCTTGAGTACGCAACGGAAATGCTCTCGGCGTTGTGGGAGATTGCAACCAAAGATGGCGATGTCAAAGCCCCTTCGAATGATTCACCCGCTGTGAGTTTGTCGCCTTGCTTTCTTCCCTATGTTATGCAGGAGTGCTTACTTTACATGATCAGGCCGCGCAGGTCACGAGTCCCGCCCACTGGGACTACGTGAAGATCGCGCTCATCAGGTCGATTCGTAAAGGGATCTTCTTTGACAGGAAATATTGGGCTAGACACTCCAAGGATGGGGAAACGCTGAGGCCCATTTACTTTTCAAGCACAATCATGGGTGATAAGGCACAACAACTGAACAAATGTGCGTCGAGATTCGGATACGGATTTGCCGAAGTGCTGAGGGCCGCTAGTGGTCAAATACCTCGACTCGAAGAGCCGACATCCTCTCACGAACGATCTAGAGGGAGATCTCAACATCGAGAGCGATTGTGAAGGAGACTTACCGGAGGTCAAGGATGAAACACCAAAAACAAAGGAGGAAAGGGAAGAACAAAGTCGTGCGGTTCTTCTCACAGGGTCATTTTCAGCGTACGTGCACTCTCTCGCCCCATCCTCACGTCAAGGGAACTGACAAATTCTCCAGCTGGAAATCCCTGTTCTTCTATCGCTGCACAGACACGATCCTGTTCGCTCCCCTCAAATCGCAAGGTGTCGAATCTCGCTTGAAGCACATCCGCGAAAAGACGGTGGTGGCGGCATCCCCTCCCTGTTCGCCAAAGAGCATATACATTCTGGCGCGCCTGGTAAGGGACCTTCAACAGGGCATCTCATGCACGACATTGATGTGGAAGTTTTAGCTAGGGATTCATGCCCTCTGCGACAGCGCCTTCGCGGACATCAAAAGCAAAGTGTCTTCGGACAACGTCGTGCACGAGGTCTTCTCGTGGGTCACCGCTAGGTAACCATATCGGAATCTTGATCCCTCGGGCCAACATCGAGCTAACGTGTTTGATTCTTCAGTCAGGAGAAAATCATGGAGATGCAATGCGAGCTTCTGACTTCGAACTTCAGCAACCCGAAAACGATTGCACTTGTGAAAGAGAATATCGGACACGGCTCGGATGGATCTTCCCCCCACTGTGCTGGTGCTTTGAAGCTTGGGTTAAAGCAGGCTTTCGAACTGAAGAAAAAGAAGAGACAGCCTCCTGGAGTGAAGTTGCGATGCACCTATAGTGGTTGCACGTGGTATACAAACGACATCTCATACTCGTCCATTGGAGGAGGCCTCTACTGCCAACGTGGCTGCGGTTGGTATTTGAATTGTGTTGGCTGCGGGTACAACAGGACCAGCACCTATGAATCGTGCCAAAGCTGTGGAAAGAGGTTCATATAGATGAATGTGTTCGGCCGGATTGCTAAGTACCTACCAGTGTAAATATAGGATAGTTAGGGCAGCGTTATCATGCAACGCCGCACACCGAAAAAACATGAGGTTCCTGGCGGAGAGCCGTTTCAAGAAAGTCGCTAAGACTCTGGAACTTGCCCTGAACCATAAAGGTCCTGAGAATAAATACAACCGGGAGTGGAAGGTGTTCGTTCAACCAACTGGCAGACATGGCAGCTACTACCGCTCTTCGCGAGGCTTTGAACCAAGGAATCTCTTCTGGGAACCTCGTCGACACAAAGATCATCTTGTATTCACACAGGGACTCCTCCGGTCATGTCTGTCGTCCAAAGGCGCTCTACACCAATAGTCACATCCTGAAGTCGGTTCCTTACTTTAATGACCGTGAGTCCACCGCCACAATTGATACCACTTGCGCAGAACCTCACAGTATCATTTTCAAAGTCCTCTTTGGAAACTTCGCAGAGTCCCAGTCGAAAGACTTCAAGGAAGAAATCGATGAGAAAGAATCTGCGGAAGACTATGGATATTTATCTGACAGTGACCTCGAAGATGATGAGGATGAGAAGGTTGCCTCGTCCGAGCACACAGCCAAGTCAATTGTTCACCCGTCTGACTCATTTCCGATATCTGGCGAGGACAGGAAGATTGTTTGTGAGGAATATAAGGAACACGTTGAGAAGGGGAAGGTTGTCAAAATCCCAGACATGGCATTCGTAACGTGAGTGCAAACTACCAATCTCTTCAGCATTTCTGATATTATTGCAGGTTCCAAGCATTTCTGATGTATCTCTACACGAATGAGATAGAGTTCGCACCATTTGGGTCCGAAGAGAACCGCAGATCTCGAAACACGGAAATCGTCACGCCCTCTGATAACGAGGTCACCCGACCGTCCCCAAAGTCCATTTACCGACTCGTGGACAAAGTCTGTACCCGGTCTTCGTAGTGCACTCAGAGCACCCGAATTGTCTGACAAACTCTCACCGCAGTACGACGTCCCCGCGCTGAAGACCCTGGCTCTGAATCACATCCGCGGTGAACTGGCAAAGTGTGACATCGTCAAGGAATCCTTCAGCAGATTCACATCCCGGTGAGCCGGACAGGTTAATTGTAGTTGACTATATTCTGACAGAGAGGCGCAGATATGACGAGATAAGGGATCTATTCATCGACCAACTTGCATTCATTTGGATGAAGGATTCGACGACAGAAACGACCCGGGCCAGTGTCGACAAAAAGATCGACAGTTTCTTCGAAGGGGATCTTGAGCACGCGGCGGAAACGCTCTCGGCATTGTGGGAGATTGCAAACAGAGACGGCGATATCAAAGCCCCTTCGAATGACTCACCCGTTGTGAGTTTGTCGCATTGCCTTCTTTCCCATATTATGCAGGAGTGCTTACTTTACATAACTAGGCCGCGAAGGCCACGAGTCCCGCCCACTGGTCCTCTGTGAAGATTGCGCTCATCAGATCGATTCGTAATGGGATCTTCTTTGACAGGAAATATTGGGCTAGACACTCGAGGGATGGGGATATCTTGAAGCCCGTTTACTTCTCAAGCACAATCATGGACGACAAAGTACAGCAACTGAGCGAATGTGCGTCGAAATTTGGATTTGGATTTACTGAAATGCTAAGGGTCGCCAGTGGTCAAATATCTCAACTCGAAGAGCCGATACCCTCTCGTGAACCATCTAGGGGGAGATCTCAACATCGAGAGCGACTGTGAAGGGGACTTACCGGAAGTCGAGGATGAAACGTCGGGGGAGGGGGAGAGGGAAGAACAAAGTCGTGCGGTTCTTCTCACAGGGTCATTTTCAGCGTACGTGCACTCTCTCGCCCCATCCTCACGTCAAGGGAAATGTCAAATTCTCCAGCTGGAAGTCTCTGTTCTTCTATCGCTGCACAGACACGATCCTGTTCGCTCCCCTCAAATCGCAAGGTATCGACTCTCGCTTGAAGCACATCCGCGAAAAGACGGTTGAGGCGGCACCTCCTCCCTGCTCACCAAAGAGCATCTACATTTTGGCGAGCCTGGTAAGGGACCCTCAACCGGGCGCCTCACACACGACATTGACGTGGAAATTTCAGCTAGGAATCCATCCCCTCCGCGACAATGCCTTCGCGGACATCAAAGGCAAAGTGTCTTCGGACAACGTCGTACACGAGGTCTTCTCGTGGGTCACCGCCAGGTAATCATATCGGGATTTCGAACCCCCGGGCCAACATCAAGCTAACGTGTTTGGTTCTTCAGTCAGGAGAAAATCATGGAGATGCAATGCGAGCTTCTGACTTCGAACTTCAGCAACCCGAAAACGATTGCACTTGTGAAAGAGAATATCGGACACGGCTCGGATGGATCTTCCCCCCACTGTGCTGGTGCTTTGAAGCTTGGGTTGAAGCAGGCTTTCGAACTGAAGAAAAAGAAGAGGCAGCCTCCTGGAGTGAAGTTGCGATGCACCCATCGTTGTTGCACGTGGTATACAAACGATATCTCATACTCCTCTATTGAATCGGGCCTCTACTGCCAACGCAGCTACGGCCACTCTTTGCAGTGCGTTGGCTGTGGGTACAAAAGGACCGGCTCCTATGCATCGTGTCAAAACTGCGGAAAGAAGATCATATAGATGCATGTGTTCGGTCGGATTGCTACACACCAGTGTACATTTAGGATAGTTGGGGCAGCGTTGCGATGTCGTACACCGAGAAAACAGCCAATCGAGCTGGAAACGAAGACATCAAAGCGAGAGATCCAGACAACTGGATTAGGACAGAAGGAGTAGTAAGACATGGAATACTAATATAGTGACGAGATGCGAAGATTGGAAGACGCGAGTGGGATAAGTGAGATGGGGATGGTTCATGAAGTGGTAGGGGGGAGAAGTCAGCCCGCAGACGGTTCAAGAGGCTCTGCAGGGACCCATTAAAGATGTGCATTAATGTGCACGACCATCACGGGAAGCGCAAACCAGGCAAAAGGAAAAGAGGGTGGAGTTCCGTCGAAAATCCCCTCTCATTGTAGTGCAGTCGTCTTTGATGAGATTTTACATACCACGGGGCCGATTGACCTTCTTTGATTCCCTCTTTGCAACGTGAACGAGTGACACGCATTCGCCGATGGTGGGCGTGCCTACTTGGTTGTATATTGGTCTGTTGGGTCATCCCGCTGACATGTTTCGATTGTAGCGTCGTCTTTGACATCCCCCGCATACCCCCGACCCAAACCAATCGCCACACTTTGCAAGAGATACTTCGTGTCACCCTTCTAAATGATCCCATCGCGGTGTCTTGGACTGGTGACGTAGGAACATTTGTTTGAATCCCGCTAAGAGGTGTCTAGGCCACAGTGCATGGTCATCTGCATGTGTGTCTGTCCAATTATCCAACTGCCCTCCGCCCCGCCTCGTTTTGAGGGCTTAACCCAGAGTGGGTGGATCTGCTACCTCCTACAAACGCTATAAGTACGACTGGTCACAGAAGGTGCTCGTTCAAACAACTGGCAGACATGGCAGCTACTGCTACTCTTCGCGAGGCTTTGAACCAAGGAATCTCCTCTGGGAACCTCGTCGACACAAAGATAATCTTGTATTCGCACAGGGACTTCTCCGGCCGTGTCTGTCGTCCAAAGGCGCTCTACGCCAATAGCCACACCCTAAAAGCGGTTCCTTACTTTAACGACCGTGAGTCCACCGCCACACTCGATACCACTTGTGCAGAACCTCACGGTGCCATTTTCAAAGTACTCTTCGGAAATTTCACAGAGTCCCAGTCAAAAGAGTTCGGAGGAGCAATTGACGAAGAGGAACTTGCAGAGGATTACGGATATTTATCCGACAGCGACCTCGAGGACGATGAGGATGAGAAGGTTGCCTCGTTCGAGTGCACGGGCAAACCAGAGGTTCACTCGTTTGACCCATTTGTGGTTCCCGGTGGGGACAAGAAGACTGTTTGTGAGGAATATGAAGAACACGTTGAGAAGGGGAAGGTTGTCAAAATCCCAGACATGGCGTTCGTGACGTGAGTACAAGTTAGTAATCTCTTCAGCATTTTTTTTTACATCATTACAGGTTCCAAGCATTTCTGATGTATCTCTACACGAATGAGATAGAATTCGCACCGTTTGGGTCCGAAGAGAACCGCAGGTCGCGAAGCACAGAAATCATTATACCCTCTGATGCCAAGGTCCCTCGACCGTCCCCAAAGTCCATTTACCGACTCGCGGACAAAGTTTGTACCAGGTCTTCGCAATGCGCTCAGAGCATTCTATGTCTGACAAACTCTCTCCACAGTACGACGTCCCCGCGCTGAAGACCCTGGCTTTGAATTGCATCCGCGGTGAACTGGCAAAATGCGACATCGTTGAGGAATCATTCAGCGGATTCGCATCCCGGTAAGCGGGATGCATTATTGTAATTGGTTATGTGCTGACAGAGGCGCAGGCATGACGAGATAAGGAGTTTATACATCGACCAACTCGCATTCACCTGGATGGAGGATTCGACGACAGAAAATACCTGGGCTAGTGTCAGCAAGAAGGTCAACAGTTTCGTCAAAGGGGATCTTGAGCATGCGACGGAAATGCTCTCGGCGTTGTGGGAGATTGCAAACAAAGATGGCGATGTCAAAGCCCCTTCAGGTGAATTGTATGTTGTGAGTTTGTTCAGGCTTTGCCTTCTTAACAATGTTATGCGGGAGTGCTTACTTCACATAACCAGGCCACGCCGGTCACGAGCCCCGCCTACTGGGCCTCTGTGAATATCGCGCTCGTCAAGTCGATTCGTGAAGGGGTCTTCTTTGACAGGAAATATTGGGCTAGACACTCGAAGGCTGGGGATGTCTTGAAGCCCGTTTACTTTTCAAGCACAGTCATGGGCGATAAGGCACAGCAACTGAGCAAACGTGCGTCAAAACTCAGATACGGATTCGCTGAAGTACTGAGGGTTACTAGTGGTCAAATATCTCGACTTGAAGGACCAACGTCCACTCACAAACGATCTAGAGGGAGATCTCAACGTTGAGAACGACTGTGAAGGGGACTTACCAGAAGTCGAGGATGAAACGTCGAAGACAAAGGAGGAAAAGGACGAACAACCTCGTGCGGTCCTCACCACGGGATCATTTTCAGCGTACGTGAACCTTCCCATCCTGTCTCGGCCTTGAGAGAAATGACGGCTCCCCCAGCTGGAAATCTCTATTCTTCTATCACTGCACAGACATGATCTTGTTCGCTCCCCTCAAATCGCAAGGCGTTGACTCTCGCTTGAAACACATCCGCGAAAAGACTGTGGCATCCACACCCCCTCCCTGTTCGCCAAAGAGCATTTACATTCTGGCGAACTTGGTGAGACAGCCTCCAATCAAGTGTCTCAGGCAGGGCACTGACATGTGAAACCAAGCTCGGGATCCAGCCCCTCTGTGACAGTGCCTTCGCGGATATCAAAAACAAAGTGTCTTCGGACAATGTCGTGGGCGAGGTTTTCTCGTGGGTCACCGCTGGGTGGGTTCCGTGGTTTTCTCCACCGTCGGATCAATAATAGCGGGCTAACGTGTTCATTCAGTCATGAGAAAATCATGGAGGCGCAGTGTGAGCTTCTGATCTCGAATTTCAACGACTCGAAAATGATTGCCATCGTGAAAGAGAACATCCGGCGCATTTCCGATGGATCTTCCTCACATTGTGCAGGGGCGCTGAATCTTGGGTTGAAGAAGGCTTTCGAGCTTAAGAAACAGAAGAGGCAACCTCCCGGCGTGTGGTTACGATGTTCTAGGAGTGGTTGCGGATGGCATAGCTGCGAAGTCCCATACTCGATGGTTGGACAACACACCTATTGCCAAGTTTGCCGCCACAGCCACGGCAAAAGATATTTGCAGTGCATTGGCTGTTCGTTCAACAGGACCGGTGCATATGCATCATGCCAAAGCTGTGGAATGAGGTTCTTATAGATGGGTGCGTTCGGTCGGATTGTTACATGCCTACCAGTGTAAATTTAGGATGGGTAGGGCAGCGTTATCATACGATGTCGTAAACCGAGAAAAAAGCCGATTATTTGCCGGATCCGGAAGGGTGTGGGAGCTTGAAACAAAGACCCCAAAGCGAGAGATCCAAACATTTTGATTAGGACAGGAGTAGTAGAATACGGAATACTAGTATAGCGACGAGATGCGAAGAGTGGAGGATGCAAGTGGGATAAATGAGATGAGGATGATTCATGGAGCGATAGAGTGAAGAATGGGAAGGAAGTCAGCGCGTGCGCTGCATTACCCTGAGAGCGACTCCCGCCTAAAGGTGGAGACGGTTCAAGAGGTTCTGCAGGGGACTCACTAAAGGTAGACATTAATATGTACAGCCATCACGGGAAGCGTAGAGTCCACTTACCAGGCGGTTCACTGTCGAAACCCTCAATCTCATGGAAGGTCGGAAGTTTGGGACAAGAATTAAGATGATCATCTTTGTGGTCATCGTCGACGAACCGCGTCCCGCATAGTTCACACAATCTTAGCCTGTTGTGCCACGGCGTGGTCAACACCAACGCAGATTGCATAATCAAAACGAATCACGTACCCTTCATGTATGAGATGTATATGGAAATGGCAAGTGTACGCCTCAAGAGTGGGCAATGCATCGTAACAGCCCCTTTGAGGACAGGGGTAGGTCCCATCCTGATCGATTCTCTTGAGTGTCCCCCTGACATCGTAAGAAGTTGGTGCCGTGTCCACCTCCCATGCGAAAAGTCTCCGAATCGTGGGAGTGACAATAAGAAAGGATGAGACCTCTGAATCAGCATCCGCTGACGAATCCTCCTCGCTGCTGGGATCATCCGGGGCTAGGCTCGCACGAACCTGGATACGAGTTCCAGGATCGAACCAAGATCCCGCAAACGAGCCAACGTCAGAGGTGATCGGACTTGGACCTGCCTGGGGAGCCGGGTCATTCACTTCCGCAAGGTGCTGAAGTTACCCGTGCCATCGGTGGGGGAACAGGAGGGATATCCAATACAAGACGGGAACTTACCTCTAACTTCAGCGGACAAGATACCTCACTTCGACTTGGAAGGGCCTCTGATGAGCCATAGCGTCGTCGGTATCGGGTAGCAATCTTTTGGGCCTCTGTAACCGCCGTCCGTTTGAGAGTTCTGGGAACCGGGAGGGGTGGAAGACTCGGTGTTGAAGGTGTCATCGATGAGGCCATTATCTCGGAAGACACCGTTACTAGCTTCGTGTCCCAAAGTCCCGTTGGCGTAGATGGAATCCTTGGGAGGTCCTTATTGATATCGGGCCTCCGTGGGGTGGGACGACCAGATGAAGAGACATCGCCCACGTAAGTAATACCGGTTGGAGAGAAATATCTTGCATGTCGACAAGTCATTTCATTACTTGAGTCCGCAACTCTAGGTTGGCGACCAGAGCTTGAGACACGGGCAGCATGGCTAGTAAAACTAGACATCATGTCTAACACGGTGAGGGCAAGGTGAGTCGGAGTGAATGTAAGGAGGGTGGACGTTCGAGCGAGGAAGGCACTACATCCCGGGCCAAGTGTTTGGAAGTGTATCTGAGGGTGGCCACCATGGTCAGGGGAGCGAAGGCGATTCGTTGTTCGGTTATTGTTTTCTACACGGTCAGCTCATGGACGTTGCTGATGGCCCAGATAACAACCACACCAGTCGCCGTGTTGGAGCGGCCAATCGCTGCCCGTGCAATCCATTGCCGTAGAGAAGGCGATAAATTCAAGTACTGAAGTTGGGGAAAGAAAACAAACGGCCGTTCACCGTAAGCGTGAGAGTCGGATCCGTCCTGATCGAACCCGCCCCAGCGCTCGTCGTGATGATGAGCGGTCCGTGCTCCTGCGTCCATACGCCACAGGCGGAATCCAGATTGTACATGATGGGGTCGATATTAGATGGCTCATGTCTGGGTTTTACTTCAAGGCGAGTGGGTGGCCAGGTCATTACACTCCCCCGAATACCAGCTGTGTAGGAACGATGAAAATCGGCTAACCGACCGGAAACCGTCACGTTCATGTGCAACGTAAAGCTTGACGCCGTCTTACTATAGCGTAGGCGGTACTCAACAGGCATTGACTGATGTAGATATCGGGAATCTCGTCGGTGTTTACTCCATCGATATTTCTCGCCACACTTTTCAAGAACAAGGCGGCAGGACTAGGCTTGTCCTGAACTCGAACCTCTGGCGGGAGGTCGTCATTTCGGAGATTGCCAGACGCGGCATCGTCATTGCCGCGGCTGACTTTGAATTTTGAGAGTCACGCTGCCCCAATGGCCTCCGTCT
>Ga0307515_10005998_pt1 | contig 24463 bp, 35 predicted proteins | sample 17_EM_MG_FD_194513 | JGI IMG/M metagenome (GOLD analysis project Ga0307515, IMG submission 194513) | Populus trichocarpa ectomycorrhiza microbial communities from riparian zone in the Pacific Northwest, United States - 17_EM | ecosystem: Host-associated > Plants > Roots > Unclassified | place... | reverse complement strand
CCAGTAAACTGTACTACCTCCGTCTCCTCTTATATACCTCGACACCATCGCCTACCTCCCTCGATTTCGCCACCTTCCGCCCGACTTCTCGAAAAGTCTATCCATCATGCCGACCCCTAAGAAGATCGCCCTCGACTCTCGCATCGGCTTCAGCTATCATCATTCGTCCCCGCCCGTTCGCCTCTCGCCTCTCGCCTCTCGCCTCTCGCCTCTCGCCTCGGTTACCCGCCGACCACAAATGAAGGTTACAATTTACCAACTCACTGAGGCGGCTAACAATTCTAGGTCGCAACTTCCGATCTTGCTGATATTCACACCACCGACATCTTATAGAAAGAATGTAAAATACGACCTCTCATCAAGAAAAAGAAAAGGCCAGTTTTCAATTAGTCCACCAGCTTGTTTTGTCGTCTTTCAACCTCGCCAAACCCAGCCCGACTCCGACCGTCTCATTCCTGTCTCACACCCCGACTCCGCCGACTCTCGACTCGTGCTCTTTATTGGTTTTTGATATCGTATGATGTACCGGCACCGAAACGCATACTGAGAGGACGACTGGACTCGGTTTTTTGAACGTTGCAGTCACCCTCGTGCAGAATCATCCCCAACGCCGTGCTTGCTCGCCTCGTAGAATAGTTATTTACCGCTCTCAGTCGCTCATCAGTTTTACCTCCGTCTTATCAACATCTCGACAGGAGCCACACATCTGGAGGTGGCTATTGCTTTATTTGATTCTTAACCCGGTTCGTCATTTGCTGTTTTGCAGTCCTGTCGCCCGAGATTGTATACAGTTGTTTGAGAATGAGTAACTGATTTTGCTCTGGTGATTTGAGTGACGTTTGGTTATGCCTTCAAATAGGGGCGGAGGCCTCTTCTGTTGAAACAATGGAAGTAAGGTTTCGCATGAGTGAATGTGTCCTTTTTGTTGTATATCTGCTTGAGAAACGAGGTCGTTTACCCTGAAGCACAGCAGCACAGGTTCAATACGCATTTTCTACCTTCGGCGTCTTTTCCGCGGCGTGACCTCCGCGCTTATCCCCACCCCAACGCATCTGCTTCGTGTATTAATGATGCCGGGCCTGCATCAACTCCGCAGCTCATAAAACCCGCATTTTACTGCTCGCGGGTGGAACACCCTTTTGACCCTCGCTCGAAAGTGACCCTCGCTTGACCCTCGCTTGAAAGTACAACATCAATGGCGGTCGTGTTCTGCTGCATGGACGTGGACCGTCTCATTCCCCGGCAGTTACTAGACGTACTGGTTATCCCTGTGGAACGTAGTCTAATAGGGTGGATGCTCGCTGGTGGCGTGGCGGTGGTAAGTTTCGATATCCTCCATTCTTCTATCCGAGGCCTCCCTCTCCCTTCCTCCCCCTAACCCAATGTCACCTAATAAATGTGCGTAGCGCGTGGCCACCATAAGCCTGACGACGTACGGCTTGACCGCCGGTTGGCAATGGGACGGCCGCTTCAGCCACTGCCCTGGTGCACCGTTCGCGGGCGAGCTAGTCCTCAATCTCGCCTGGTGGATGATGTTCAATACCGCTGTGTACCTCTTCGTTTACAAGAAAGCGCGCGACGGGTGGAGGCTGAGCTTGGCCTGGTTAAATATGTTCACGTGAGTGTACCTACGGCGGAGGTTAGGGGAGTCGCCCCCATCTGAACTCTCTGCGTGGATGTAGGGTTGCCGTGCCGCTCGTGATGTGGGGACTTGCGGTATTTGCGATGGGGTGGCAGGCTATTACTTGCAGGTGAGACTTTGATACATTGATGATTTACTGTGAGGGGTGATTAATGCGATTCGTCATGGCACAGACGCGGCTCGTACTCGATGATATTCAGGATATACCTCGTTTGGTTACTTGCAGTAGCAGAATGGTACGTCCTCCATTCCAGGCTTGTTCAAGCGTTGTGGCATGTTAAACCTCGAGCAGGCTACTAGTCGGAAACGCCGCCCGTCAAATGTATTTGAGCTCTTCACAGCGAGGTCCGATTGCATTAGGGGAGGATCCTGCTGTGTGATTGTGATAGGGGTGTCCTGTTGAACACAAGGCTCCAGGTTTGTTAACCCGATTCGTGGTAATAGAGCATTGGCAGGCACCCCGATTGATTTCCAAGAGGCGAAATGTCACTTAACTCCGTATTTCTCATAAGAGAGCATATACCCAACCAGGCTGCTTGGAAGGACATTTCCCACCAAGTACAAACGGCAGAAGTAAAGGGGAAACGGGACGCGTAAGTTGCCTGGGGCGCCGAGATACGGGGCTCTGTCTTCCCTTTTTCAGCAATCCGTAGCGTGCGGTCTAGTAAGAGGTAGAGCTCCGTTTATTTTAACTTCGTTCCAAAGGGAGACAAACGTCCTGCGCATTGGTCCTGATGAATTTGAGCACATCTCTCATGATTTCCTTGGTCGATTGCGGCTTGGCCGTTTACACACCGTTCAACAGCTGCGCGTATCAGCTTCATTCGATCGCTAGTAGTAGAGCCATACTAAGTGGACGTAGAGAAATCCTCAGTGTCGATGTACGTTCGACCACACATCTCAGTGGTGGTGAAGTTCGTAACAAACAAACGAAAGCCCATGATCCTGGCCCCGATTCTTGCAATTTACAGTGGAGTCCGCAAATTAGTGTCATATCGTAAAAGAAGTCCGCTAGACTATAATCACATTAAGACCGGGGGCAGTGACATCCAGATTCATGATTGGGAAAGCTTAACACAGGGTAAGTGGTATTTCTCTCCTTATCTCGATACCACCTGCGAATGTGGTAAGCAATTACGCCCCAATGGTTGAGATAATAAAGTCAAGGAGAGCGTCAACGCAACGAGGCAGTGCCAGACTCGTCGTGTGTCAACAGCATTGCGACCTCGAGGGTCCCAACATCGAGGATTGCAAAACTGAAGACTCTTGCACCTGATCTCCTGTACCCCTTCAACCTCGATAGTGCATAGCGCCACCAATCTTACCTAGACCCATCATGGCAGAACTATTCGGCGTGGCTACAGGAGTCATTTCACTCATCGCTGTGACTATACAAGCCACTGTTGCTGCCTCCAAAAGGCTTGATAAGACCATCGCCGCCCATCGTGCTGCAGATGAGGAGCTTGAGCAGCTACGGCATAACCTAGAGGAACTTCAAAGACGCATGGAGATTAATCATGAGAAACTAGAGGTTTTGGTGTCTAATACTAAAAACCGCAGCTTCAAGAAACTTCTCCAAAGGTACGCTGTACCACCATCTGGCTAGGAGGTCGTCCTCATCTGGTGACCTAGTACCACTGGACAAGCCGCAGTCGTGAGGCTGTGCCAGGCTTTGAAGGAAACACATAACACCCTCCAACGGTTGACGCACCAAACCGAGTCAGGTACTAGGCGCGCGAATCCTCTGCCTTCGGAGGAGGGATCACTCGCCCTTGTGCTCGCAGTCCTGAAGCATACTGTGTCATCTGAAACGATCGATAAAGTGATCAGCGACCTGAGAGAAATGCAGAAAGAAATCCAGGACCGTCTCAAAAACCTAGAGACATCTTTTAATGATGTTCAAGACGCATATGACTTCTTTCATCAACAATTAGTGCGGGTTCCCACATCTAGCTCACTACTCTCAACGTCTACCACCCTCACAGTTCGCGTCCAATTGGCCAGCTGGCTCGAAAATTTCGGAGGACGTGAATTTTCTGAGCGAAGACGAAAAGGAAACGATGTAGTGAGTCCCTTGAAACTATGGTTAGGGTTCTAGTTCTAATTACATTCGAAATGTAGCTTCGCACCTTCTTTCTGGCAGATCAGGATGACCCCCATATTTCACTACTGCCACAAGACTCTCCCTCTTTGCTTCCAGGCGCCGCCCAACCCGTAACATATGGAGCGACCCCGCTCGACAGCCACTCACTGTCGAGCGACTCAAACCTCCAGAGTCCAGCCGTCATACAATCCCCTTCCCAGCCCTGGTCGAACCAGCCGACTGTGAGCGGAACCTCAAGAGAGAGGGGACGTGAGGAGGCGCAAAAGGCGTCGAGAAGGATGGTCGGTGGGTGCGAGTCATCCCGTTACTCACAAGATCGCTCACTTGGCCCATAGACCTCCTAACCGTCACGCGCGAGTTGACACGTACATTGGAGCTTTGTGAACGTGCCTCCTCCAGCGAGGGCGCTGCGAAAGAAGCCGCAAAAGCACTGGGACTTGAATACAAGTGTGTCCGCGCCTTGAATATCGATTGCTGATGTACTGACTCAAAGCTTACATCACAAATGACCGGCGCGATAAGCTGGCGGAGAGGCGATGTAAAATACAGGAAAAATGAGGCATTTGTCGACGTAGTAGAAAATGTCAATCTCCTGATGAACGCAAAAGGTATGCTCTCCCCTCTCGCCATTCTCCCAGTCTGACCCCGGTCTCGCAACAGGCACCGTCCTCCGCGCCGATGTCGATGGCCAGATCGTCATGCGGGCCTATCTCTCTGGCACACCAGAGTGCAAGTTCGGCCTGAACGACAACCTCGTCCTGGACAAGGCCGAGCGTGTGGCAGACGACGCCGTGAGACTCGACGACTGCCAGTTTCATCAGTGTGTAGAGCTAGGGGCGTTCAGCTCTGACCGGACGATCAGCTTTATTCCCCCCGACGGCGAGTTTGAGCTGATGAAGTCTGTTTCCTTTTCTCGTTTCCACCTTGCCTTTTTTCCTTGCATACGCCAAACTGACGAATACTTTCCCTGTAGGTACCGCGCAACGTCGGATATCAGCCTTCCCTTCCGAATCCACCCTACTGTCAACGTGATCGGTACCTCTCAGGTGCAGTACAGTATCAGCGTCAAGGCGGGCTTCAATGCCAAAGTCGCCGCTATGAACGCTGTCCTGCGTATCCCAACACCATTAAACGTCACCACCGCAGTGTGCAAGGCGGTGTTCGGTAAGGCCAAATACGTCCCTGCGGAGAACGTTCTCACTTGGAAGTACGTCATCCTATCTATCCCCTCTCCCCTCTTATACCCTGCTTTCCTCTTTCTATCCTTCCGTGTGGGTGGGACTGATATGGGAGAACGGCAGGATACCCTGCCTTCGAGGCCAAACAGAGGCAAGGCTCACAGCGATCGCCGAGCTCTCCCCGACTACACGCGGACAGCCATGGGCCCGCCCTCCAATCGATGTCGACTTCCTGGTATTCATGTTCACTGCAAGTGGGCTGTTTGTCCGGTCCCTCAAGGTGTCTGAGCGCAGTGGGTATCAGAGCGTCAAGTGGGTGCGGTACTTTACCCGGGCGCAGGGGACATATCAGATTCGGGTGAGTACATCCCGGTGTATTCTGGGCTGGTGCACTGATATGTTGGATTCAGTTTTAAATATCTGGGACTTTTCATTGCGTGTATTTTCGACCCTTGGTTGTTATGATCACACAACACTATGCAACACTATGCACTGAGCGGGTTCCGCCTGTGCGCTGTGCGTCCAGAGCAAGCGATTTGCGGTTTACCCCGCGAACTGCTAAGATTGGGGTTACATCAAAGTCCTACGAAGGACGTGTTTTAGCCTACTGTTTAACTACTTCGTTTCTCAGTGGGGCCATACATTCTGGTCAATGAGGCGGGTCATGTCCTTCGCCGATGGCTGTACCGATCTCACACAAAATCATCATCCGTAATGCATCGTACGAAATCAGTGAATCACGATATCTCTGACACTATGAATATAATTTGGTCGATCTCAGATCACCAGACTGCCTTTCGAAATTCCAGACCCTAATCCCAATACGGCTACGGGGCAAATACGAGTAAGGGCAGAGCTCAAGAACTCAATATACAGTCCTCCCACCTCCTCCACGGCTACTCCAGATATTCACTCGTCTTGAATAGTCTCCGCCTCCTAGTAGCCGCGTCAATATCCTGTTTCCCACAAGGAGTCGAAACCTTCAGATTTGGCCAACGTTAGTGTCATGGATGCATCGACTCGCTTATGGCCTGAAGAGGGTCATCACGGGGCTCCTGCGATTCTCCTCGATTTCGATAACAGCGGCAGTACGAGCTTCAGATCAGAATGCCCCATCCAAGTAGCTGCGTGTCAATGAAGGTAACTATTGGCATTCTGGGGTGATGACTGCTACCCGGTCCAGCTCTGGGCAATGCCAAGAATAGCGTAGACTGGAAGTCCTAGTCATTCATGGTGAAATAACAGGACAGCTACTCTGTGTTATGACAATAATATTGCACCACAATCTGAATGGGTACAATCCTTTCAAATTTCGGAGGACCGGGGTTTTATGGAGGAGAGCGCACAAGAATGAATGACTGGACAACCCCAGCATATGTTAGCAAGTTTGTATGTGAGGGTACCATGCAGTGGGGCCGACTGAGGCCGCGCCTCTGTGCTGCTACGAATAGGGCCTAAAAGGTACCCGTTGATTGAGGTCATCAACTCCTGCTCTCCTCAAATGATATCAGGTTCTAGTCTGCCTGGTGCACATAACCCAGCAGCAGAACATTGGGTTGCATAAACAAGAAATAGGCCATGGTGATACTTACTTGCTTGTTTAGACAGGAGTGGGAGGCTTGTATACATTGAAACAAAGGCCCAGAACGAATCGAAGCCATGACAATCACATGGTAACAATCGCACTGAAATAATCGAGACGAGAGCACTACTGTAATTCACCACTCACTGAGCAGCAAGTTTTCCCATGATGGTGCTTGTTCCTGTGCAGTGGTCGTGACAATCGTAACAAACATGATCCTCACCCTGATTCTTGCAATTTACAGTAGAGTCCGCAAATTAGTGTCATGACGTAAGGAAGACCGGAGGCAGTGACCATCCGTGTTCATGATTGGGAAAGCTTAACACAGAGAAAGTGGTATTTCTCTCCTCCTCTCGATACCACCTGTGAATGTGGTAAGCAATAGAGATAATAAAGTCAGGGAGAGCCTTAACGCCACGAGGCAGTGCCAGACTCGGCGACGATTGCAAAGAAGCGCCTGATCTCCTTTACCCTTTCAACCTCGATAACCACCAATCTTACCTAGACCCATTATGGCAGAACTATTCGGCTTGGCTGCAGGAGTCATTTCACTCGTCGCTGTGACTCTACAGGCCACCGCTGCTGCCTCCAAAATGCTCGATAAAACCATCGCCGCCCATCGTGCTGCAGATAAAGAGCTTGAGCAGCTGCGCCATAACCTAGAGGAACTCCAAAGACGCATGGATATCAATCATGAGAAACTAGAGGTTTTCGTGTCTAATACTAAAGACCGCGGCTTCAAGAAACTACTCCAAAGGTACGCTGTATCACCGTCTGGCCAGGAGGTCGTTCTCAATTTGGTGACTTAGTAACACTGGAAAAGCCGCAGTCGTGAGGCTGTGCCAGGCTTTGAAGGAAACACATAACACCCTCAAACGGTTGGCGGACCAAACCGAGTCACAGGAGGGTACTCTGCGCGCGAATGCTCTGCCTTCGAAGAAGAAATCACTCGCCTTTGTGCTTGCAGTCCTCAAGCACAATGTATCATCTGAAACAATGGATGAAATGATCAGCAACCTGACAGAAATCCAGACAGAAATCCAGGACTGTCTCAAAAACCTCGAGACATCTTTTGATGATGTTCAAGACTCATACGACTTCTTTCATCGACAATTAGTGCGGGTTCCTACATCCAGCTCATTACTCTCAACGTCTACCACACTCACGGCTCGCGTCCAATTGGCCAGCTGGCTCGAAAAATTTGGAGGGCGTGAATTTTCTGAGCGAAGACGAAAAGGAAACAGTGCAGTGAGTCCCTTGAAGCTATTTTTGGGGTTTTAATTCTAATGAAATTCGAAATATAGCTTCACACCTTCTTTAAGACAGACCAGGATGACCCCCATATTGCCCCACTGCCACAAGACTCCCCCTCTTTGTCTCCAGGCGCCGCCCAAATAGAAACCCCGCTCGGCAACTACTCAAACTCCCAAAGTACAGCCGTCATACAACCCCCTTCCCAGCCCTGGTCGAACAAGCCGTTACCGCCACCACCTGTGTCGCAGCAGCCGCCGCCGCCTGTGAACGGAACCTGGAGAGAGAGGGATCGTGAGAAGGAGGGGCAAAAGGAGTTGACAAGGATGATCGGTTGGTGTGGGTCATCCCGTTGCTCACAAGATCGCTCACTTAGCCCATAGGTTACCTGACCGCCTCGGCCTCGGACGACTGGGCACTTCTCTTGGAGCTTTGTGAACGTGCCTCCGCCAGCGAAACCGCTGCGAAAGAAGCCGCAAAGGCACTGAGACAGGAACTCAAGTGTGTCCGCGCCTTGAATACCGATTGCTGACGTACCGACTGGGATCTAGATACGCGGACCCGCCCGCACAGTTGTATGCGGCTAGATTATGGGCCATTATGTTGCAGAATTCGAGCAACCATGTCATCGGTCCGTGTGGATTCTCGCCGGCCCTCTCCCCCCCCGATCTAACCCGTTAATAGTTCAAACCGCAACGAAGAAGTTTATGGAGACTGTGGAAGAATTTATTCTATCCCCAACCACCTCACCTGTCGTCAGGGAGCGACTCATGGACGTCCTGGCCGGCGCTGCGTTCACCTTCCACGGCCCTGGCAAAGAAGGATTCCAGTCGACATGGAAACGCGTTCGGCCACCGAACAAACCCGAGGATGGTATTCCCTTTGACATGGACGACCCTATGTTCGACTCGACGCGAGGCGACCGATCGCGAACACTCACCAGCCCTGTGCCGCAAGTGACATACGTGAACACTCCCGACTCACCACAAGTTCAAGTTCACCCACCGAACACGAGGGGTCAAGATTCGGATCAAAGTCGGCACCAAACCCTGCCGAGCGGGCTCATTCCGCTTGAGGAAGACATACGGAGACTCTTCGAGGAACGCGAAGTGGCGGTCTACAACACCCGTATCCTGCATGAGGCCCTTATGTATACTAGTCCAGAATCTTTCCGCAGAAACCCAGTCATCGAGGTATGAATTCCTAGGGTTTCTATATTCAATGGAGCGGTAAACTGACCTACCACTCCAGGCATACTATGTCAAGTGCAAAGCGTCACATGCTCTAATCGTCGCTCAGATACCATGGGCATCAGCTGGTGCCGCTCGTGCACAGGCGAAACGGGAGAAGACCCCTGGCGCGCTAGAGATTCCCAAGGAGGTGCAGCTCTTTGTGGCCCTCCTGAACGTGAACCAACAGTTAGTTGATGTGTTCAAGTACTACAGCGAGTTGGAGGCTGCAGCAATTGCCGAAGAGGAGAAGAGAGGACATAACCGCGGTCGTGCGGAACAGAAAGCTGACACCACGGTGTCCGGGCCCTCGCTTTATCTAATGCCTGAGCACCAGCCTTATACCACTTTCCATCTCACCGACCCTGTTGTATTGCCCCCTTTTCCAGAGCCACACCAGGCAATTCCACAAACTCACTGGCAGTATCCGTCTGTTGAACCGCGCACAGCGCCCTCTCCACCCCAGGTCGAGCCACGCCGCCTACTTATTTCAGGGGCGGACGCATACGCCTGGGACCCTGCATCTATGGATTGGTTCACTTCCACGAACGGCGGCAGTATTCCCAACTAGGGGTCGCGTCAAGTGCCGCCCGAACCGTCTATTCTACATCGCCATTCAGAGCACACTAGCGCCCTTCTATCTCTTCCAAGTCATTTCCCAAGTCGAGATGTTGGTTCAAATCCACCGCCCGCCCACGCCAGCCATGCCAGGCTCTCTGAGAGCCTCCCTGAACCTGGTCAACAGCTTCCTCCAACTTTTCTTCCAGCTTCCTCCAACTTTTGAGGACACGGTGATTTCTTATAGTCTCAACTTCCCCATCTTTGACTAGCCCATGCCCGTACCCTCAACACGTGCACCGCAATCGAGAATGAACCCTTCGAAGGAACCTCCATCTGTGGTCCATCACTCCACGCACAATAACCACGATCTCGGCCCCTCAGCCTCGCACAGAAGCATGACCTACCCACGTCGTCTGAATCCCTATAGCTTCCTCCAGCCGACCGCATCGTCCCTTTCACGTTCGAGACCGGATCTGCCCTCAAGTCGGCGTCCGTTACTCCCTCCCAGCTCCACCTCAGGCTCCCGTTCAAACTCAAGACACGACATACCCCGTCTCAACGAAGCCTCGCATCGAATCGACCATCGGATCGAGCGCCCTCCCCCTGAGCCCTCCGTTTGATATGCCCGTGGCACCGTCGCCCTTGCACATTGTTTCTCCCCAATTACTACCACTACTACTACCACTACAACGAGCACGACAACCTGTAGGATGTCGGGTACAGAACGTGTACAGGAATGCAGATAGGAAGTTCCGACCCCATCGCCGTCGACGGGTCCGAGCACTGGTACGCGAGCGCACCAACACAATGAGTCACTATGGGACTCGCTGTTCGTCCCTTCTCAGCTACCGCCCAGCCCGCCGCTTGTAGCCCCTCCTGTTCCAGAGAGAAGAAATAGACGGCGAACCAGGACTCCAGAGCTGTTCGATATTACACCCTTCCCAATACACCTGTCACCTTCGCTCGACCTCGACGATCATGACATGCTCTCGTTCTTTGTTGATTCAGGAGACTTGTTACCATATGACCCCATGGTGATGCCTTACCTAGGTTGAGGGGACCCGGCCCCGGAGGCCACGGCGGAGGAATACAAACACTAACACAGGTGTGAATGGGAGTGGAAACTGGAACGCGGATGTGAATATAAGTTACGATGCGGACCCTATGTGAAACAATATGGCGACGCTTCATCGGCTCAGGAGAGCCACAAGCGAGCCTCAGTACCGCATACGTCACGCTCCTCCTCTTGGGCCCCCTCCATCACATTTGAATTACCCGACTACAAGGCAGGCCAGATTGACTCCCTCCAATCGATCAATTCTGTCAGCGTCCAAGTGGTCAAGGCCAATACTTGACACCCTCCAGTTTGACCCATTCCCGATGATTTCTGGCAGTGGCGCGGTCACACAATAAACATATAATATAGATATATCTATAAAAAGAGTTTTCTGTACAATATGAGCTCATACGGAGAGCCCAAAGGTGTCCCAAAACATCTTGACCAGTGACCCATAAAGTACTGTATGGCCCATGAGACTTATGAGTACAGCTCCAAGTATCAGGTTTACGGTAATCAATGTCACAGGTGTCAGTGTCGCTCCGAACGACAAAACAACCTTCTGGAACTAGAGGTAAGTCTGACGGTGAGTGAAATCCTCTCCAGATCGCTCCGACGGCTCCGTCCCCCACTCATTCGTCGTTCTCACAGGCAAACCGCACCCTTCGCGAGCCACCCAAGGCTGCCCTGGAGTCAGAAGTACTATCTGGAAGTAATCAGTACGGTTCATGACCAAAATCTGGCGATATTGTCTCACCAAGGTTGAAGGTATCGTTGTCCAAATTGCAACCGTCTCCAGGGTGCCACACGGTATACCGAATTACGGCGACTACATCACTCTGTGTCTCATTCTTATAGCCACGCTCGTCATCTTCTTTGCTATGTAGGTCCTCAACTTTTCTATCCAGCGTTTCGTTTTCGACTTCGAGACTCTTAATCGGAAGAAATCGATGCAAGTCATCTCATTCCCACCAGTCATCGACATGGGCGAGTATATCGGTGATCGTACCCAGAGCGGACATGTGGATGGCCGGTTTCGCTCTATGTACTGCGTGGAGTGTTGCTCCATAAGCGCACAAGTGCCCATCACGGACATTACGAAGGCCACGTCTATCTCTAGGCATGTCTTTACTCGGAGGTAGTTGACCTGTTCTAGAGCGACGCCACTTGGTATCAATTCAACGACGAGGATGTCACTAAGATGGAATCCTTGCACCTCAGACCTCAAAGCCCACGCGGAGACGACACCGGTATGTTGCGTGTGTCCAATTGCGACTTCATTTCTGAACAGAGGCCTTAGGAAAGCTCCCAAGAGACACGGGAAGAAAATAGTCGTAGAAGAGTATGCGCATATATGGCCACATGGAGCTCTGTTTATTTTGACTTCGTTCCAAAGGGAGACAAACGTCCTGCGCATTTTTCCTGATGAATTTGAGCACGTCTTCCCTCATGATTACCTTGGTCGATTGCGGCTTGGCCGTTTACACTCCATTGAACAGCTGCGCGTATCAGCTGCATTCGATCATTTAGTAGTAGGGCCACACCTTTTGTAAAGTGTGACGTGACTCCGGTCTGTCCTGCAGCTGCAGACGCCCTGTGCCCTGCATGAATCTGGTGACTGTGACCTCACATATCTACACCATCCATTTAATGGGCGTAGAGAAATCCTCCGCATCGATGTACGTTCGACCATACATCCCAGTGGTCGTGACAGTTGTGACAAACGAAAGCGTCCGCAAGATTAGTGTCATAATGTATAAAGGGGCTAGGCTATAACCACATTGAGACCGGGGGCAGTCACATTCGTATTACGCCCTAAATGGATGAGATAATAAAGTCAGGGAAGGGCCAACCAGACTCGGATTGCAAAGCTGAAGGCTCTTGCGCCTGATCTCCTCAACCTCGATATATAGCGCATAGCACTACCAATCTTACCTAGACCCATCATGGCAGATCCATTCAGCCTGGCTGCAGGAGTCATTTCACTAGTCGTTGTGTCTCTACAGGCCATCGCTGCTGCCTCCAGAATGCTTGATAAGACCATCGCCGCCCATCGTGCTGCAGATGAAGAGCTTGAGCAGCTGCGCCATAACCTAGAGGCACTTCAAGGACGCATGGAGATCAATCATGAGAAACTAGAGGTTTTGGTGTCTAATACTAAAGACCGCGGCTTCAAGAAACTTCTCCAAAGGTGCGCTGTATCACCATCTGGTTAGGAGCTAGGTCGTCCTCATTTAGTGACCTAGTAACACTGGACAAGCCGCAGTCGTGAGGCTATGCCGAGCTTTGAACGAAACACATAACACCCTCACACGGTTGACGGACCAAACCGAGTCACAGGAGGGTACTCTGCGCGCGAATGCTCTGCCTTCGAAGAAAAAATCACTCGCCTTTGTGCTCGCAATCCTCAAGCACAATGTGTCATCTGAAACGATGGATGAAATGATCAGCAACCTGAGATCGAGAGAAATGCAGACAGAAATCCAGGACCGTCTCAAAAACCTCGAGACATCTTTTGATGATGTTCAAGACTCATATGACTTCTTTCATCGACAATTAGTGCGGGTTCCTACATCTAGCTCATTATTCTCGACGTCTACCACACTCACGGCTCGCGTCCAATTGGCCAGCTGGCTCGAAATTTTTGGAGGACGTGATTTTTCTGAGCGAAGACGAAAAGGAAACGGTGTAGTGAGTCCCTTGAAACTATAATTAGGGTTCTAGCTCTAATTATATTCGAAATGTAGCTTCGAACCTTCTTTCAGGCAGATCAGGATGGCCTCCATATTGCACCACTGCCACAAGACTCTCCCCCTTTGCTTCCAGGCGCCGCCCAACCCGTAACATATGGAGCAATCCCGCTCGGCAGCCACTCAAACCCCCAGAGTCCAGCCGTCATACAATCCCCTTCCCAGCCCTGGTCGAGCCAGCCGACGGTGAACGGAACCTCGAGGGAGAGGGAACGTGACAAGGAGGCGCAAAAGGAGTTGACAAGGATGATCGGTGGGTGCGGGTCATCCCGTTACTCACAAGATCGCTCACTTGTCGGCCCATAGGCTTCCTAACCGGCACGGGCTCGGACGACTGGACACTTTTATTGGAGCTTTGTGAACGTGCCTCCTCCAGCGAAACCGCTGCGAAAGAAGCCGCAAAAGCACTGAGACATGAATTCAAGTGTGTCCGCGCCTTGAATATCGATTGCTGATGTACTGACTGGGGTCTAGATACGCGGACCCGCCTGCACAGTCGTTTGCGGCTAGACTGTGGGCCATCATGTTACAGAATTCGAGCAACCATTTCATCGGTCCGCGTGAATTTTCGCCGGCCCTCTCCCCCCCGATCTAACCCGTTAATAGTTCAAACCGCAACGAAGAAGTTTATGGACACTGTGGAATACGTTATTCTATCTCCAACCACCTCACCTGTCGTCAGGGAGCGACTCATGGACGTCCTGGCGGCCGCTGCGTTCACCTTCCGCGGCCCTGGCAAGGAAGGGTTCCAGTCGACATGGAAGCGCATTCGGCCACCGAACAAACCTGAAGACGGTTATCCCTTCGACATGGACGACTCTATGTTCGACCCGATGCGAGGCCTCCGATCGCGAACACTCACCAGCCTTGTGCCGCAAGTGACATACGTGAACACCCCCAACATACCACAAGTTCAAGTCCACCCACCGAACACGAGGCGTCAAGATTCGGACCAACGTCGGCACCAAACCCTGCCGAGCGGGTTCATTGCGCTTGAGGAAGACATGCGGAAACTCTTCGAAGAATGCAAAGTGGCGGTCTACAACACTCGCATCTTGAAAACGGCCCTTGAGTTTAGCACTCCAGAATTTTTCCCCAGAAACCCAATCATCAAGGTATGAATGTTTAGGTCGATGGAGTGGTAAACTGACCTATCACTCCAGGAATACTATGACAAGTGCGAAGCGTCACACAATATGGTCATGGCTCAGATACCATGGGCATCAGCCGGTGCCGCTCGTTCACAGATGAGACGGAAAGAGACCTCTGGCGCGCCAGAGATAACCAAAGAGGAGCGGCTCTTGGCGGCCCTCCTTAGCGCGAATCAAGAGTTAGTTGACGTGTTCAAGTGCTACGGCGAGTCGGAGGCCGCAGCAATTGCCGAAAAGGAGAAGGGAGGGTATAACCGCGATCATGGGGAACAGAAAGCTGACACCACAGTACGTGCTTTCGGTTATGGTGTGTGTTCCTACCCATTTGGCATCTCCCTAGCAAATCCAGTATATCTCCCCTGAAGGCGTACCGATCCCCAATCCAACCAGAACCCAACCGCATAGAGAACTTTCGCCATCTCATGGAGCTGGAAGGTATTCCAATTCTCGCAAGCTTCCACCGCCACCAGGTGCGCCACCAAGTGCGTACTCAACACCAACACAACCACACTACGGTCATCAATAATTTGATGCCGCCCCCACCTGCTCCCCGTGGACCACGTCTCGCGGTCTCTCTGTGTGGTCCGTCTCCTGAACGTCAGGTTTTATTTCCACCTCAAGTCCTACCCACCGTTGCTGTCAGCACCATCAACGCCCCCCCCCCCCTGCCGTTGGCCTTCCCACACCCGGCCCACCTTCAAGCGAGCCTCAGTATCCCATATGTTATGCTCCTCCCCTTGGACCCCCTCCATCACATTTGAATTACCCGACTACAACCCCCAATCGATCTATTCTGTCAGTGTCCTAAGGACATAGGATCGTCCCCAGCATGCGCGTTGATGTTGGCGCTGCGAACTCATACACTGACGAGGCCGATGAAGAGGACATAAGACCCCTGTTCGACCAAGTGAGAAGGCGCCGGATGCCGAACCAGACGAGGGGGATCTCCGTACGTCTCTCACTGGTGTCCCTTTGTTGAGTTTTTGGCTGACACATTTCCATCGCAGATATTCGTGAAGAAACGGAGGTCGAAGAGGCCATGCTTCGATCTTAATCGCTATACTCGAAGAGATACCTGTCGATAAGGTACACAATGTGTACGGCGCAGCCGAGGACAGGGCAAAGCAGCTCGCCGCTGAAGGAGCCGCTGAACTGGCTGGATTGACAGCAGTCGAAACTCGTCGAAATCTGGATAAGCAACCAACGAGAAAAGTACAAACGGCGGAAGTCGAGGGGGAACGGGACGCATAAGTTGCACGGGGCGCTGAGGGGCCGCTGGAGGCCATGGCTTCACTCTTTCAGCAAACCGTAGCACGCGGTCTAGTGAGAGGTGGAGCTCTGTAGACAAACGTCCCTGAGGCATTTGAGCACGTCATCTCTCATGACTTCCTTGGTCGATTGCGGCTTGGCCGTTTACACTTCATTGAATAGCTGCGCGTCTCAGCTTCATTCGACCGATTAGTGGTAGGGCCATACCTTTTGTAAAACGTGACGTGACTGTGGACGGTTTGTGCATTGCACGAATCTGGTGACTGTGACCTCACATATCTACACCATCCATACTAAATGGACGTAGAGAGACCCTTCGCGTCGTACGTTCGACTGCACATCTCAGTGGTGGTGACAGTCGTAACGAACAAACGAAAGCCTAAGATCCCTGCAATTTACAGTAGAGTCCGCAAATTAGTGTCATAACGTAAAGGAGGAGCCAGGCTATAATCACATTGAGACTGGAGGCAGTGACCGTCCGTATTCATGATTGGGAAAGTGAGTGGTATTACATAATAGGGTGAGTGGTATTATCTCCTTATCTCGATACCACCTGTGAATGTGGTATGCAATTACGCCCCGATGGGTGAGATAATAAAGTCAGGGAGAGCGTCAACGCCACGAGGCAGTGCCAGACTCGTTGTGTCAGACTCATCGTGCCAGTCTCAGTATTACAACCTCGAGGATTGCAAAACTGAAGACTCTTGCCACTGATCTCCTTTACCCTTTCACCCTCGATAGCACCAGCAATCTCACCTAGACTATCATGGCCGATCCATTCAGCTTGGCTACAGGAGTCATTTCACTAGTCGTTGTGACTGTACACGTCATCGCTGGTGCCTCCAGAATGCTCGATAGGACCATCGTCGCCCATCGTGCTGCAGATGAAGAGCTTGAGCAGCTGCGCCGTAACCTAGAGGAACTGAAAAGGCGCATGGTGATCAGTCATGAGAAACTAGAATTTTTGGTGTCTAATACTAAAGACCGCGGCTTCAAGAAACTACTCCAAAGGTACGCTGTATCACGATCTGGCCAGGAGGTCGTTCTCATTTGGTGACCCAGTAACACTGGACAAGCCGCAGTCGTGAGGTTGTGCCAGGCTTTGAATGAAACACACAACACCCTCAAACGGTTGACGTACCAAGCCGAGTCAGAGGAGGATACTCTGCGCACGAATGCTCTGCCTTCGAAGAAGAGATCACTCGCCTTTGTACTCGCAGTCCTCAAATACAATGTGTCACCTGAAATGATCGATGGAATGATCAGCAACCTGAGAGAAATGCAGACAGAAATCCAGGACCATCTCAAAAGCCTCGAGACATCTTTTGATGATGTTAAAGACTCATACGACTCCTTTCATCGACAACTAATGCGGGTTCCTACACCTAGCTCATTATTCTCAACGTCTACCACACTCACGGCTCGCGTCCGATTAGCCAGCTGGCTAGAAATTTTTGGAGGATGTGATTTTTCTGAGCGAAGACGAAAAGGAAACAGGGTATGGAGTCCCTTGAAACTATTTTCAGGGTTATAGCTCTAATTACATTCGAAATATAGCTTCGCGCCTTCTTTCAGGCAGACCAGGATGCCCCCCGGGTTGCCCCACTGCCACAAGACTCGCGTTTGGAAAGAATCCCGGACGCCACTTACACGGCGGTACCCCCAGTCCGAACTTGGGTGGACGGGACACCTTACACGGCCGTACAACCCCAAGTGTCAAGTTGGATCGTGGAAAGATCCCTCGACACCATACCGCAAGCATACACGTCCGTACCCCCAGTGGACAGAGCACATCACAGGGCCGTACAACCCATAGGGTGGAGCGAGGTGGACAACCTCTTCATTCCCCAAGTCCAAACTTGGGTGGACAGAGCACCTTACACGGTCGTACAATCCCAAGTGTCAAGTTGGATCATGGACAGATTCCTCGACGCCATACCGCAACCATACACGGCCGTACCCCCAGTCCGAGCGGACCGAGCACCTCACACGGCCGTACAAGCCAGAGGTTGGGGCGAGGTGGATAAACTCTTCGTGCCCCAAGTCCGAACTTGGGTGGACAGAGCACCGTACACAGCCGTACAACCCACAAGGAGGGCGAGGTAGACAAAGTCTTCGTGCCCCAAGACTCAAATTGGGACGAGGTGAACAAACTCTACGTCAGGCGGAAACCTTACCAGGCCGTACAGCCCCAAGACTCAGGATGGACGAGGTGGACAAACTCGAAGACAAACCCCATATTGTCCTACTGCGAATGGGGTTGTACGCAGCCGACCGACAAGTGGATTACGGACATGCACTGATATCCCCTATAAATAGGTCGACAGTCCCCACTAATGCAGTATAAAAGCGCACTTGCGCTTCCGACTACACGGCCGATACACGCACACGGTGCAAGAAATGGCCAAAGCTGGAGTGCTCAACCGTGCCCCCTTCCAGAGTTCTGACCCACCCGCGCCAGTTTACCTCTGTATTGGACCATTCCTGTTTCGACTTTGATTAGGTCTTGCGCGTTAATTCGTTCTCATTGTCCATATGCAATAATTATACAGTCAAGTAGTGGAGAGATAAACGACCGGTCTTCGGCAGCTTTTCGGCATCGTTTGATTTCAGCGCTGTAGCTCTGTAATTGCATAAATTAAATTAAATGAACACCTAGAGTACATGGGCGAGGCTTCAGTTTTTTGAAGCGAGACGAGGCGGTCATCGGGGCCGGCTTGTATATAGCACCCAAATGGACGCTCTTGAAATGTCAGAGAAATTGAGCTTCTAGTCTCAGAATACATTTTAATTAGAGTCGGTAACTACAATGAGGAGTATCTTCTATTGTTATCAAACCTGTTCCTCCACAATCTCGTCGCTCTCTAATTCTTTGGGAGATTGTACCTTGAGAACCTTCAGCTCATCATCTAGACGCTACCACGGCTTCGTGAGAACTTCTCCAACAACGGGGCTTGGAGGGTCGCTTTGATTTTAGCACCCTTGGGCTACCAAGGTCGCGTCGATCTCCTCCCCGTGCCAGAATCTCCGTGGCGCGCATCTCTTTGAAAAGCCTTTTCGCTTCCTCTATTCTTTCCTGTATTTATTTCTCTCTTCCTTAATTTCCTTCCGTTTTGCTTTCTCGTCTTCTGCCTTGTACTGTCTTCTGCGGCTTGTTTTTGTGATACTAGCTGCATCATGCTCAAATGATACGCAAAGGGGGCGATAGGTCACAAGATTGTTCCTGTGGAATAGCAGAGGTTTAGACTCCGATCCGCTCGACTTGGGCCACCTCTCGCTCAATCTTGCACTTGAGCTTGGTCACGATTGAGAGACGGCGAACCTCCCACTTTCGGTGGACAGCAACATTTCGACATAAAAAATATATTATGATTTCTTTACAATTTTCTACTGAAGGTTGAGCCCGGAGCCCGGGCCGTCTATTTGGGTACTCCGTCTACTTGGCTACTACCTGACTATAAGCCGTAGACCTCGAGACTGCTCGGCGGACATTCCCCGCCAAGTACAAAGGTGGAAGTCGAGGGGAAACGGAACGTGTAATGTTGCATGGGGCGCTGAGGTGCGGCTGGAGGCCATGGCTCCACTTTTTCAGCAAACCGTAGCGTGCGGTCTAGTAAGAGGTGGAGCTCTGTTATTTTAACTTCATTCCAAAAGGAGACAAACGTCCTGCGCATTTGTCCTGAGGACTTTGAGCACGTCATCCCTCATGATTATATTATCTTGGTCGATTGCAACTTGGCCGTTTACACTCGATTGAACAGCTGCGCGTATCAGCTTCATTCGATCATTCAGTAGCCATACTAAATGGAGGTAGAGAATTCCTCCGCGTCGATGTACGTTCGACCACAAATCTCAGTGGTGGAAAGCCCGTGATCCTCGCCCTGATTTTTGCAATTTACAGCAGACTCCGCAAATTATTGTCATAACGTAAAGAAGTAGCTAGGTTATAATCACATTGAGACCGGGAGCAATCATATCTGTATTCGATCGTGATTGGGAAAGCTGGACACAGGGTGAGTGGTATTTCTCTCCTTATCTCGATACCACCTATGAATGTGGTATGCAATTACGCCCCAATGGATAGTCAGGGAGAGCGTCAACGCCACGAGGCAGTGCCAGACTCAGCGTGTGTTAACAGCATTGCAACCTCGAGGGTTGCAACTTCGAGGATTGCAAAACTGAAGACTCTTGCACCTGATCTCCTCTACCCATTCAACCTCGATAGCGCATAGCACCACCAATCTTACCTAGACCTATCATGGCAGAAATATTCGGTTTGGTTGCAGGGGTCATTTCACTCGTCGCTGTGACTCTACAGGCCACCGCTGTTGCCTCAAGAATGATTGATAAGACCATCGCCGCCCATCGTGCTGCAGATGAAGAGCTTGAGCGGCTGCGCCACAACCTAGAGGAACTCCAAAGACGCATGGAGATCAATCATGAGAAACTAGAGTCTTTGGTGTCTAATACTAAAGATCGCGGCTTCAAGAAACTTCTCCAAAGGTACACTGTATCACCATCTGGCTAGGTCGTTCTCATTTGGCGACCTAGTGACACTGGACAAGACGCAGTGGTGAGGCTGTGCCAGGCTTTGAAAGAAACATATAACACCCTCAAACGGTTGACGGACCAAACCGAGTCACAGGAGGGTACTCTGCGCGCGAATGCTCTGCCTTCGAAGAAGAGATCACTCGCCTTTGTGCTCGCAGTCCTCAAGCACAATATATCATCTGAAACGATGGATGAATTGATCAGCAACCTGAGAGAAATGCAAACAGAAATCCAGGGCCGTCTCAAAAACCTCGAGACATCTTTTGATGATGTTCAAGACTCATACGACTTCTTTCATCAACAATTAGTGCGGGTTCCTACATCTGGCTCATTAATCTCAACGTCTACCACCCTCACGGTTCGCGTCCAATTGGCCAGCTGGCTCGAAAATTTTGGAAGACGCGATTTTTCTGAGCGAAGGCGAAAAAGAAACAGTGTAGTGAGTCCCTTGAAACTATGGTTAGAGTTCTAGCTCTAATTACATTCGAAATGTAGCTTCGCATCTTCTTTCAGGCAGATCAGGATGACCCCCATTTTGCCCCACTGCCACAGGACTCTCCCTCTTTGCTTCCAAGCGCCGCCCAACCCGTAACATATGGAGCAATCCCGCTCGGCAGCCACTCAAACCCCCAGAGTCCAACCGCCCCTTTCGAAACCGAGAAAGAGAGCGAACGTGAGAAGGAGGCGCAAATGGGGTTGACAAGGATGATTGGTGGGTGTGGGTCGTCCTGTTGCTCACAAGATCGCTCACTTGGCTCATAGGCTTCCTGACCGCTACGGGTTCGGACGACTGGACGATTTTATTGGAGATTTGTGAACTTGCCTCCGCCAGCGAAACCGCTGCAAAGGAAGCTGCAAAAGCACTGAGACAGGAATTCAAGTGTGTCGCCGCCTTGAATATCGATTGCTGACGTACTGACTGGGATCTAGACACGCGGACTCGCCTGTACAGTTGTGTGCGGCTAGACTGTGGGACATCGTGTTGCAGAATTCGGGCAACCATTTCATCGGTCCGCGTGAATTTTCGTCGGCCCCTCTCCCCCCCGATCTAACCCGTTAATAGTTCAAACCGCAACGAAGACGTTTATGGATACTGTGGAATACGTTATTCTATCTCCAACCACCTCTCCTGTCGTCAGGGAGCGACTCATGGACGTCCTGGCCGGCGCTGCGTTCACCTTCCACGGCCCTGGCAAGGAAGGATTCCAGTCGACATGGAAGCGCGTTCGGCCACCGAACAAACCCGAAGACGGTATTCCCTTTGACGTGGACGACCCTATGTTCGACGCCACCGATCGCGAACTCTCCCAACTCACCATAAGTTCACCGACCGAACACGAGGCGTCAAGATTCGGATCAAAGCAGGCACCGAACTCTGCCGAGCGGGCCCATTGCGTCTGAGGAAGACATGCTGAATCGACGCGAAGTGGCGGTCTACGGCGATCTCGTCCTGAATGAGTCCCTTGGGTATAGCCGTTCCCCAGACACCCATTCATCAAGGAATTTTTAGGTCGACGGAGTGGTGTTGGAGCTAAATAGTATTAGGCTCAGTACGTGAACAGCGAACTGTAATGTATTAGATACCTAAATAGTATTCTGCGATACTTTGGTCAGAACTGTACATAGTAACTGCAATACGGATAATGGACTTACAGACTCAGTACGTGAACAGCGAACTGAGTCTAGTAAGTCCGTTTGCGAGCGGTATTTATACTAAGTTGCCCATAACACAGGCACAGGCACATTATGGCTATCCGTGAATTAAGGGAAGGGAGGGAATGTCCGCATACGAGAAACGCGTAACCAGAACGCACTAACGGGTAGTATACCTAGGCGAAGGCACAGCGCCCCTATTTCCGACAAGTGGTAACTGACCTATCACTCCAGGAATACTAAACGCAACCAGAGCTCCCTTTAAATGGCGAGTTATAGACTCTGTAATTACCCTCATACAGAGGTGGAATCCTATGACCTTCTGAGCGTTCTTGTCTGCGCTTTAGGCGGAATCTTTCAGCCCTTTCCTGGTTTCTATGTACTTGGTCGCTTGAGGTATCAATCTATCGTCTAGTCGTCAATCCCGTTGTGCTATTTTATTGCTCCACCCAAAGGAGCCCCAGGGCGGAGGACTTGGATTCTTACCCTCCTGACCCGAGTTTTCAAGACGACTTTCTTTATGCCCAAACCACCTCCAAATTGTAAACGGAGGCGTGAAGGCGCGTTGGAGATCGGCGAGGACCATCCACGTACAAAGCGCCTTAATTAAGTGACACCACCAGTTGGACGACTCCGCGCTCGCGTTGATTCAGAGCGAATCTGAAGTAGGAATAGAACATGTTCTGGCTCTTTGTGGACTTGAACCTGTTGCGAAAACTCCCCTCTGCCCGAACAAGTTCCAGCAGCAGCAGAGAGCGGGAGCGAAGCCAGCGATTTGGCTGCACCGCAATGCAATACCGTGATCCTTCAGCCAAACCTCACTCTGTTAGGAGGAGAGCCGAGCTTGGCCCTCCCGTATAATCATTTGTGAAAGGCTGCGTTGGACCACTAACCCTCAAGGCAACCTGTTGGAGATATTGGTCAGCTGTGCGCGTTTTCATGGAGACTAGATTTGTATATATTACGGACTCTGCTGAGGGCTTCCGGACTCTGCTGTTTCCCCCAAAAACGTACACTGAGCTCCATCTGTTACTTTTCTTGTTGCCATACTGTATCGCTTACATCGGGTATCTAGAACGCCCCGCCAGGTACTTAATACAGCTGTTTCCCCAAAACGATGAGCCTAACGTTCCTCTAGGCTATCAACGACAAAATCAGATAGTCATCAAGAAACATTCGAACATCCTTCACGAGTGACTAAGATTATCTTTCCCTACTAGTACATCAGAGACTAGGGTCATCCTCCAACACCTTCGTCGTCATCTCCTTGAGTAGGTCAAGACATGGTATAAATACCCTTGCAGGTATTTGATTCGAGATCTAATTCCATCTTATTATATCCTAAAACCGCTCTCTACTGTTTTGTTCTCTAAATTCTTGGAATCCTGAAATGAAAGCCTCAGAACCGGCAATGGAAGAGGGACAAGGAGCCTTAAGGGAGTTTCGTTTGCCTTGGTGGATGCACAAACTGGGAGAATATAGAAGATCATTTGGTTCATTCTCTATTGCTCTCTCGATCTGAAAGTTTTCGTGGATTTGCCACCGTTAAAAAGGCAATCGTGAGGCGGCTCAAGTGAATCTGATGACTCGCCAAGAGGTCGTTAGTTAACATACACGGTATGTATACAGAGCTTAGGTGATGTATTACTACAGTACTTTTCTTGGTCACCCTGGCTGGTGATTTTGTCCACACGTTGATCCCAAGTTGCGCTGTAAAGCACCATTACCACGCGTGTAGACAGCTGAAGTTTTAGTTATATGCGCGTACAATCTAGCAATCACCGTTGTCGCCACAAATACATTTTGGTCAGGGGCTGCCGCGCTGGGGTGCTGTGATTACCTATTTGCATTACATTACATCTGAAATCATACAGGCAATAAACGATGAAAGGTGCGTGACAACCATATACATGACCAATTTCAGGGCACTTTTTGGTGAGACCCTCCAGCGGCGTGATGTCCGCCCAGTGCCTTCGGCTATTTTCGATGAACCTTGGTATGTTAATAAAATGGGGAAACCACTCCACTATCACGTTGCACAGACGAGACTGATTGCTGCTAGTGATCAGGGAAATATGGATATATTGAGCAGGCACGTTCCGAACAAGCGGTTCACAGAAGGCTTGCAGACAAACCAGGGTAAATCTACAAATAAGAAGCAATTTACTTTCAAACATATAACACGATCTGACGTCCAGGCGGAGCGGGCAACGAATGGGGCGCAACATTTCGCGTGATCCACTTGACGGGGACATGGGTCATCCTCAGACATTAAACGTTTGCATTATGTGGGCATATCATCACGGAGCACGGAGGAACATCTAGATACTAGTCCGTCAGAACCCACGGGAGACAGTCATGGTTGAATGAACGCACCCCCAAAAACGATTCGTAGTTGAGCTGTATCCAGCCATCTCGGTCTGTATCGACTTGTTGGAACGATTCTGTGAGCGTCTTGATGACGACGCAGCATCGTACGAATCGA
>Ga0307515_10005997_pt1 | contig 24467 bp, 9 predicted proteins | sample 17_EM_MG_FD_194513 | JGI IMG/M metagenome (GOLD analysis project Ga0307515, IMG submission 194513) | Populus trichocarpa ectomycorrhiza microbial communities from riparian zone in the Pacific Northwest, United States - 17_EM | ecosystem: Host-associated > Plants > Roots > Unclassified | place... | reverse complement strand
GGAGATCAAACAGATCTTGGAGAAAACAGTGAACCCTAATAGGAAAGACTGGTCTTTAAGACTTAATGATGCACTTTGGGCTTATCGAATTGCTTATAAAACATCATTAGGTATGTCACCTTATAGATTAGTCTATGGAAAACCTTGTCACTTACCTGTGGAACTTGAACATAAAGCTTATTGGGCTATTAAAGCTTTCAATTCAAACCTTGATGATGCTAGTCAGCTGTGAAAATTACAAATAATTGAGCTTGAGGAAATAAGAAATGATGCATATGAAAATTCAAGAATTCATAAAGTAAGAATCAAAGAGTTTCATGACAAGAAAATACTGAGAAAAACATTCAATGTTGGTAAAAAAAGTCTTACTTTATAATTCTCGACTCCATTTATTTCCTGGAAAACTAAGATCAAGATAAAGCGATCCATTTATTGTGAAACATGTGTATCCTTATAGGGCCTTTGATATTGAGAATCCAAAGAATGGCAATGTTTTTAAGGTAAATGGACATTGTTTGAAAGCTTACTTTGATAATTTTCCTAGTGAAAATGAATCCATTGGTTTGAATGATCCTATATATAAAGGTTGATTATTTTGTTTTTCTCATATTGTTTTTGTGTTTTTTTTTGTGTGACTTTTGTTTTGCTAGTCTCTCTTACCCTGGTTAAATGGCGGATAATGGTATTCCGTGACTCTTAAGTCGGTTCTTTCAGTTTCTCATGATAACTGATATCTGTGTATATATTTGTGTAATTCTTTGCATCTCTTCTCCAATTCTCATTTGAAAATGGACACCACTCTTGAAAAATTGAAAAAGTATTTTCCCGCTTTGCCTCCAAATGCGATTGCAAAAATTTACCGTGCTAAGTGTGCAAGATTGAGGTTGTTAATGAATCATGGAATTACTGAAGATATTCACTGGTTAATTGAAGCAAAGGTCCGATTATCAGGCGAGTCCTCCAATTTTTTCATTTCATACATGCATGGAATAGGTAAAAGCACTTTTGCAAAGAAACGTCGTGCAAAACAACTGAAACTTTGTCACAGATGTGCCAGATGGACTTGTAATTCAACATGTCGTTCTTTAGGAATGGTATCTGTAAACCATGAAGATAAAATACAATTAATTAAGGATGGCCTGAGTAAGGGGTCTTTAGATAATCTTCTATTGACTCTTAAGACACATCCTAGTGGAGATGTCGCATCGTGCAATTCATGATTTATGGCCACAATTCCATAAAGAACATGCTCGACATAGTCTTGGGAATCTGACTAAAAAAGACCATGTTTGCCAGTTTTTAAGAAAACTGGATGGGAAGCTTATCTCCGACCCATAGAGGGCATTTAAGCTGTTCTTGGATGTAAAACCAAGGGAAGATGTGAGCCACAATCACAACTACCTGTATATACACATGCTTTTTCAAAATAAATAAATAAATAGAGAGAGAGAGAGAGAGAGAGACTCTAGCTGGCCTACATATAGATGGTATGATTGCATTTTTAATTTCTCATCTATAAAATCTTCTCTTCCTTCCTTTTATTTCTATTCAACCCATACATTGAACCAATATAGAAGTGTGTAGAAATGGCAAGTTCCTCAAGTCATCACATAAGAAATATTTGTGTTTTCGGTGGATCCAATCCTGGGAAAGAAAGAGTTTTTAGAATCAGCAAATCATCTTGGTTAGGTACTAGCTGAGAGAAAGATTCATTTAGTGTATGGGGGAGGCAGCCTTGGGTTAATGGGGGGTGTATCAATAACTGTATTTTTAGGAGGTAGTCAAGTTTTGGGGGTCGTCCCCAAAGCTTTAGTAAAAGAGGACATCATTGGAAAAACAATTGGAGAGGAACTACAGGTCTCCACAATGTCTGATCGAATGAATGCGATGTTTAACCATGTTGATGCCTTCATTGCTTTACCAGGTGGTCTGGGAACATTAGAAGAGATCTTTCATATTTTCTCTTGGGCCCAACTGTACATTCACCATAAACCTATAGTTTTGTTAAATGCTAATGGTTTTTATGATAATTTGTTGTCTTTTCTTGATCAAGCTATGGAACAGGAATTTCTAACATCTTCGGCATGAAAAATCATAATCTCTGCTGCTACTGCTGAACAATTGATTGACCAACTACAATCTTTCATCCCGTACTTGATCCCTCCATGAGTCGCATAAATTGGTCAACTATGGAAAGTCGTAAAAAGCTTAGATTGGATTTGAGCCTTCGTTTGTGAAACCTTGTGTCCTTTGGTTTTATTAATAGCATTTTATTTCGTTTTGTTATTTCTTATATTTGTTTAAGTGTGTTTTAGGTTTGTCAGTGTTCGCTGTTTCAGGTGATGTCTTCTATACTCTATCTTTTTACCTTAGGACATTGAGGACAATGTCTCGTTTTGGTTGGGGAGAGAGGGTAGTAGTTGACAAAAAAAAAAACTAACTTACTAATTGTTTTTGCTATTATTAAAACCATTTAACAAAACTGTTATTAGGATGGCAGAGTAAGGAGGAATTTTATTGACTCTTGAGACGCATCTTAGTAAATATTTTTATCAAGGTCTATTAGAATACTTCTTGAAATATCCAGGTTTACAAACTCTCGCATTGTTATCACTTGATTATGCTGATATACTCATTTAACAAGTATTCTTAAACCTTCATTTTCACACACACACTTTAAAATATGATTATGGGTTGCATATTGGATTGTTACATTATTTATGTTCTTTTGTTAAAGTTAACAACTAAGGGAAAGGGGTAGTATACAATTTTAAAAAAAAAAAAAAACAAATTGATAATATTGATAATAATAAAAACGTAGATAAGTTTGGTTTCGTAGCCTCCATAACTTAAGCAATTAAGCTCGTAGGGGTGTCTCATCACCTAATGCCCTAAAACCAACTGGTCTGGAAATCATTAGCCGAAAGCTCGTTACATGGGTTAAAGATGCATTGTGTTTTAAGTTATATGTATATATATTAAAAAAAATGAGAAATAAAAAAAAAAAAGATAATAATCTCAACCTAAGGAAGTTAACCTTAAACATTAGAACATAATATTTTTTTCTTCTAATAAAAGCCCCATCATCTATGTTTTCATACATTGAGCACATAAAAAGAAAGGTTTATTAATATTTTGTTTAAGAGATATTGAGCAGATATATAAATTTAATGAGAGTTTGTTTATCTGGATAGATTAATGAAAGTTGAATGATGAATGCCTTACTTTGTGGAACTTGCAAATTGTTTTTCTATTTTAACATTTTGATTACTAGGGACTAGTAATAAGCTGGTTGGGAGTGTGATTAGTACTTAAAAGTGCATTTTTATCAAGGTTTTATATCATCATTTTACACTTGAAGTATCAATAACTCCTTAATTAGAGTATTTTTTATAATAACATGTCTAATAATATAAGATAGCTTTAATTTATGGTAAATGTCCATCTTAAATGCAGGCCTATCACATAAATAAAATGATTGATTGATGAGTTCAACTACTGAAATTGAGAAGACAAAGAGAGGGTTAAGCTTAGAAAAGAGATGCTGGTTCAGTCCAAACTAGAACACTGTTAAGTCATTAGGTCATATCTGGAGTTATAGATCTTGGATTTCAATTTGGTTTATATGGCTAGAAAGCTAAGACATAGGCCTAAAACATTCATGCGGAATCCAAGACTCAATTATGTTGCCTGGAAGTCCAAATCTTAGCAACAACAAAGAAGTTGAAATCTGTCCTGCAGCCTAGACACTGTTCAGTGTTCAGCGTTCAGCCCATATCTCGAGTTCTAGAAGTCCAAATGCACCAATTAATTTTTTGTTGGAAAGCTGAGACAATTTTCTAGAACTTTCATGGGACAATCTGTTCAAATTCTGACGTTAGCAATGACGTTTTGTTCAGACAAGAAGATAAGGATTGTCACCAAGTTAAGATGTGGCCACCCACTCAACAATTAGTCACCAAATCAATAGTTCCAAATTTTAGCCTATAAAAGGAGGCATTTGCCATGCATTTAGGCATCTTGGTTTTCAAATCAAGATCATGTTCTTGCTCTCTCTCTCTTTATATTTTTGTAATGCTTAAGTTTTGTTTATATTAATCTCTTGTTTATGCTTTTCATTTCCTTTCCTTTACTTAGTTAACTTATATCTTATTTATGTTCTTATCTTATTTATTCTCTTTCATTATGTTTAGCTAAGTTTATTATGTCAAGGTGAAAAGGTCACACTAATGGTGTAAGAATAAGTATAATGTAAACTCAACATGCACTTTAATGTTTGATACTAACATGTTTTGTATTTGTTATCTTTTCACTCTTAATACTTTGCTTGTTAAATGGTTAATCTAGATTTATGTTGTATAACCCTTGTTACAACAAATACTTGGCACTTTCATAGCCCAACCGTATGGTATAACCGACACTTGTGCTATGAAAGGAACTTGATTTGTTGTTAACATAAGTTATAATCATGAATACCTTATAACATTTACAAGTATTAGCATTATTCGAATAAAATAACTAATGTAATCATGTTATCAATTTATAATCCGATTGGAACCTCCTTTGTGTGTTGTTTCTAGTTGAGTAATAAAAAGAGTTTACTCTATACTTGTTTGAAATACCATTAGTGGATCCTCTAACCTTGACAATTATTTTATCATTGTTTAATCCTTATATCAATATCACATCTGAAAGCTCTCTTCAACTCTTTTTCTGTCATTATCTATTTCTTTATTTGTAGCTTATATAGTTAACCTCTCTGTAGTTTGACCCCGATCTTGTCAGGTTATTTATTACTTCGACACTCCTACACTTGGGAGAAGACATCAAATCTTTGGTCGTGTCAGGCACCCTTTTCATAGAGTGACAAATAAATCATTCAAGCAATTTTCATTATGAGGTGACCAAACAATTTTGAACTAAAAGATATAAAATGAAAATGTGTAGTCATCCTCACAGTATGTCTCTTGAGCCATGTTTTAGGTATGAATAATGACATGTAGTGAATTTGATAGTTATAGACTTCAAAATGCAGTTCTTTGCAAGTCCAAAACATTATACTAGACGAGGATAAAATCTATCGATTCTAATCGCTTGTACTTGAAATGATGAAATGCCATCTTTTTTTATTCCTTTCACATTCTAAAAACATATCTCTTGTGGTTCCTATTTGAGCTTACATAAGTTTTTTTCCATAAAAACCCTGACTAAGATCACACCCTACACTAGGGGCAAATAAAAATTCCAAAGATAAAAGTTGATCGTGACTAGGATCACACTTCATGCTGGGGGAAAATAAAAATTTCAAAGATCAAAAGTTGATTTTAACTAGAATCATACCCCACACTAGGGGCAAATGGAAACTCAAATATCAAGAGTTAAGAAAAACTATGAAATCTAAAAGAGCCTGAGAAATTCAAATGATGGGGAGCATGCCCAAATGTAAAAAAATAATGACCTTATCAAGGTAAAAAAAAAAAAAACATGAAGATGCCCAACCAAAGCAATAAGAAAGGACAAATAAAAGAAATACAACAAAAGAGAAAAATATTGAAAGATACAATGAGCCAAGTAAATGACAGTGATCCTAAGTCTTTAGAGCTTTGAAACACTCTTTGAACCTATGAATCCCTTTCTTTCATAGCCTGCACTATGTGCCTTTAAAAATCCTTTTTGATTAAGTAAGAAAGCAACCTGGAACGATAAATAACACTCTCAAAATAAAAAGAATTTTTTCACAGGAATCATGACATTGCGAAGAAGGTACTCGTTATTATTCATGCTGATAAAATGAATGCTACAAAAAGAAACAATTTTTTCTCAAACAAAACATCGAGCTTTCACTCGAGCCTCTTGCATTGAAACTAAAAAGGTAAAATGTCACCTCATCATATACCTTCACCCATTTTAATATCACTTGCATAAGAGATCAAATCACCATTTTACTAAAAAAAGATTAAACCCCCTGGGAATTGTAAGAAACTCAAAACAATTTTTTAAAAAGTTTACATTGAGTAATTTTTTGTTTTTAGAATTCAAGAGACTTATTTGAGCCATAGCTGGCCCAACTTTGACCTGACACTTCTTTCTTATCCTATACATTGTTAATCATCAACAAAATACTTGCAAAATTGCATCTTGGTGTTGAAAGACATGTCTTGAGGTCTCAACCAAAGAAATACTTCCTAACTTACATCTTAGTGATTTCAAGCCAACAATAGAACATATATTATGCATGTAAAATCTGTTTATGAAGTGGTCTTAAAACATGAAAATTTGTTTTTCTTAAAAAAATCTTCATTGTCTAATTTTACAAATTTCTTGATAAAGAAATGATGATGCATGTATTCAAGGTTTATGGAAAAATAAACACGTCTAGGCCAACTGAGGGCAAGTTAGTTTAGACAAACCTATTTTGATAATAATAGTAATTTAGCAAAATCCATCAAAGCCATGAATGACATATGATAATGATGAGTGCCTTTTAATGATGGTTAGAAAAACAAGCACCACTAGATCAGCTGAGAGCAATGTTGCTAAAAAGTAGTTTATGAAAGTGGATGACTTGATGACCTCCATCAATAGTTAAGAGTAATGCCACACTTAGGGGAATCTTTATGGCTAAGAGTTGGTTTACCCTTTGAAAGATGGCTATGATACCTTATACAAATGTTATCGCATGAGCGTGTTTTGAAGAATGTTAAAGGGATGGACATAACCAAATTAGCTAAGGGCAATTTGAAATGGTCTTTGGCAATAAATGATTTGATAAACTCCTTTAGAAAATGAGAGTAATGAAGCATTGTTTCTCGATAAAAAAGAATATAATGAGTAGGCAATGGTGCAAGAATATCATAATTAGGGGTACCATTTGACTAGGGGTCAATATCATTGCTAAGAGAGTTTGTCACTTCTCAAACACCAAAGGTCAGCTAAGCAAAGCTTTATGTAGCAAACACCAAAGGGAAATATTTATTGCATAAGGTCTCAACTACACGATAAAGAAGCAGTCGGACATCTTAATCATACAAGCAAAAAGTGGGTTGGAGAGTCAATCAACAAAGAAGACTCATTTTAGAAATTACAAAGAAAAATGAAGGGCATATATTTCAAACTAGGTAAAGATGCATGCATAACATTTAAAGCATTGTGAAAAGTTTTACACAAGAATTGCACAAGAAAGAATCCTTAATGAAATCCAAAAAAACTCCAACAATTTTTAAGTTGTCAAAGATTTGGCAAGGATACTATTTGACGTGATATCCAAAAGTCCAACTCAAAAGTATGGGTAACTCAAGATCATGAGTTAATCATTTTCAAATCAAAAGGTAAGAAACCTTTTTTTTTAATAACTAGATTTCAAAACACTTTGAAAAACCCATTTGTAAGAAATCTTTGAATTTCTTACCATATACAGGTCACCAAATCATATGCCACAGACAGATCACCTGATCAGAGACTATTCATAAAAATCCTAGATATTTCTCATACAACGAGCAGGTCACCCGATATCAGACTATAGACAGATCACAAGCAAGTCACCTGATCACGGACTATAGATAGGCCACTCCAACACAAAACATTCATGAAAATCCTAGATATTTTCTACACCATGAGTAAGTCACTTGAACACAAACCATAAACTGGTCACCTAATCATAAACCATGGGTAGGTAACCTGATCATAGACCACGTGCAGGTCACCCAAACACATACTACAAGCAGGTCATCCGAACACAAACCATTTGTAACATCCCCATATCCGGAATAAAGCAATGATCTCATGTTAACTGAGTGATTAATTTTTTTTCTATATCTATTCATGGTGTTTGTATTAAAGTCTACCAAAATTTTGACGGAGTCTCCCCTATACCGGGAGGTCCCAAGTTATCGACATACGACCTGTTTACACTTCTAATATACCGTATCTCCTAACTCAATTCAACCTAATCATCCTGGGTCTCAATCCCACAAACATCATCATTCATATCAACCACAATGTTTATGATATACATTGTACAACAATTATCATTATGGATGGATAAAGACATAAACATGTATACATGGAACATGGTTATACAAACTATAGAATTAAATTCATCTATTCAAGTTTAAACATCAATTATACAAATTGAGTTATATAAAAGTTGTAATATTACCAAATACAAGGGTATACTCTCTGGAACCTAAATTACAAAAAGTGAACCTAAGTTAGAATCTACTCCTATCGTGCATGCGATGGTCCTGAAAATAAAATACATATTATTGAAATATGAATATCTCAATAATATAGCCATACAAAAATCCAGCAATTTAAAAGGGCAAAAATGCATTCATATTTTATTCACTTCTCCCTTTTGGTTTTCATTGGAAACTCTTTCTCCTTCAACTATTAAAAACCATTTCCTCTTTCATTATTAACCTCCATTCAAGATCTCATAAGACCATCATGATTATTTCCGCTTAACACATTACCGATACCAATTTCACTGTTATCATCATCACCCCATAGGAGTCGATGCAAGGTAATCCCCTTACCCGGGATCCTAACATACACTAAATGTATGCTAGCCAATACATGATTGATCCTAACATACACTAAATGTATGCTAGTCCAAACCTGGCGATCCCTTTACCCCGAATCCTAACATACACTAAATGTATGCTAGTTCACACCCCAAATCACACTTCTCACATTTCCTTTGTCAACGATAATTTCATCACTTGGCAATTCACACAACAACCGTTCACCTTGAATATACATACATTCAGAATACTATCCAAAATATCAGAATCATTATGCAAACTTTCATCCTTTCTCCTAATATCCAACGTTTGGTAATTCACATCTCACATCAATAACATATCAAATCATAGAATTTAACTAGAAAGTATAGGTTCGGATCACCTACCTGCAGTAGAAGCTCTACTCGTGCTACCCTGCTGCTGCCGCTGCACAACGCCTGTGGTCCCTCCTAGTAATCACATGCATAATCTCATAAGTGATCCTTATTCAAGGATATATTTCATACTAACCATATTAATAACCAATACAGGTATTTCTTTCAATTATTCCTTTCCTTATATTTTATGTTCTCTCATTTCATCTATTTAAATCATCATTCTTTGTCCAACCATAGTTATCATTCTTTTCTTTATATTTAAATTGTTACTGTTTAAACCTCGGACTGTTATTATCCGACCTCTCCTCAGATTTTTAACTATATCTAGAGTTATAGAACTCTGTTTCAAGCGAGATTAGTCTCGTTGGAAAGATAAGACACGAGGCTACAAGTTCTCTTAAGGAAGGAGAACCCAGTTCTACCTCTAAGACAGTCAACATTGCTCATCAACAAACATTTGGACTGTTATTGTCCAACTGTTACTGTCCAACCTATTCTCATATTTTTAACTATATCTAGAGTTATAGAACTTCGTTTCAAGCGAGATTGGTCTTGTTGGAAAGCTAAGACATGAGGCTACAAATTCTATTAAGGAAGGAGAACCTAGTTCTGCCTCTAAGATAGTCAAAATCGCTCATCAACAAACATTTGGACTGTTACTGTCCAACTGTTACTGTCTTGTTTTTGAACCGTTACTGTCTGACCTCTCCTCAGAATTTTAACTATATCTAGAGTTATAGAACTCTGTTTCAAGCGAGATTGGTCTCGTTGGAAAGCTAAGACATGAGGCTACAAGTTCTCTGGGAAGGAGAACCTAGTTCGGCCTCGAAGATAGTCATAATTGCTCATCAACAAATCAGACTTACTTCCCTACAGGGTCTGTCATGACCCAGTCTCGGTTGATAACTCATAATTGGAGTTCTACAGCTCCAAATTGAGCAAAACCGGTTTTTTTAGTTAGCTAACATCCAAAACTACAAATTTTATGAAGGAACCTGGTTCTAATTCCCTCATCCTCCTATCTAAAATCTTACCGAAAGTCAAGAGACGAGTCTGTCCAGATTCGTCACCCCCCCTTCCCTTCACACATAACTTTCATAAACTACATTTTCTGGGCAAATTATCATCATTTCACGTCCCTAATCACATACCACACATGAATTAACTTAATTTTAACAACAAATACTTTTTCCCCAATTCAAGTCTAAGAACCCTAATCTATAATTCACATCAAGGCATCAATTCATTATCGAATTTGAAATGACTTATAAGATCATGTTTAGAACACCTTACCCGGTACGAATTAAGGTTTTGATCTTCAACCAGTTGAAGATTTTCAACTCCCTCCTTTCTTATCTAATGACAGTCAGCCCTCTATCTTCTCTTCTTGTTCAATTTTCTTGTTAAGCTCTTGCCCACAAGTGTTTATTCCATCTATAAACCCTTAATCTTGGATGGGTTCTTGAAATTTTGGTGTTTCTCTCTTGATTTTGCAAGAATGGATACAAAAATTCCCTCTTTTCTTTCCTTACGATTGCTGCAGATTTTTGGTGAGAATAAGAGTATTTATGCTCTATAAATTTTTTTATTTGCATTTAGGCCCCCACGTCTTTTTTTTTCTTCTTATAATTAAGTTATACCTCTTTTCATTTCTTATAATTTCACCTCACAACTTTTAGTTTAGTTTATTTTCTTTAATTTAATCCAACCCTCAACATTTTCGGGTTGATTTATAATGTCTTGAAATATTTCATCCAGAAACTTATATCCAAAAATTTCTGAATTCCCGTTTTTATTTAACCATATGCATGAATTTCTTCACTTTTTATTTCTCATATAGTTAGTTTGCAATCAAAGCAACCTTTATTTTTCCCCGGGGTTCACACCATTCATGAAAAATCCTAGATATTTTTCACACCACGAATAAGTCACCCAAATAACAACACCATTTTTGAAAACAAAGAGAAAAAATTGATTTTCAAAATAATTAAGTTTTGAAACGTCCACACGGATAATCATCTATTGATTTGTTAATTTCAAAACTCCCTAAAGGATTTTTCTCCTAACTTGGAAAGACTTTCACAATTTTTCTTTTCTTTACAAACTTAATTTCTAAAGTCTCTTACAAGACTTTACACAATAAGTATTATAAAAAGGAGGCAACTGTTATAATTTTGACCCCATTTTGAAAATATTTTTTCAAAAAAATAAAAAAAGTGAAAATACATGAGTGTTTTTTTAAAACACTTTCAAAATGATATAAATGACGTGAATGCATCAAAATATATTTTTTTAATTCAAAAATTTGCTTTCAACGCGTTCAACTATTAACGCTTTTATTCCAAAATCTTTGATTAATTTTTCCCATCGATTTGACATTGACATTGCCTTTTTTAGAAAAATCAAAATAAGAAAAATAAAAAATAAAAAATGGACAAAGGGATAAAAGGCATAAAGGAAGTATATAAAGGATCAAAGTGAAACCAAGTTGTTGAGGACCAAGCAATTGGAAAGAAAAGATAAAATATTTGGCCTATAAATATTGAAAAATCTTGGCTAAGAAAGAGGGAGCATTAGCCATAAAAAGGGATGAGAATTAGTTAGAAAATTAGTATTAAAAAAATCCAAAACACTCTCCCCCAGAAACAAAAAACAAAAAACAAACAACACACAAAAAAGACCATAAAACCATGACCCCTATCCTCTAATACACAGAGAAACTTTGAAAACAAAGAAAAAAAGAACATTTATGGCTTCTCTCTCCCTAAAATGACAACCAACCTATGAGCCCTCTCTTCCAAAGAAAACAAATCTGGTCTCCATTAGCACCTACCAAAACCACGCCATATGGACTACCACCTCCAACTCTCTCTCTCTCGTCCTATTTTCTCTACCAACCCATGATTGCCACCATACCAGAACCGACCTCTCTCCTCCTTTAACCTGTAACAATTATAGTAGCCCATCACTACCATTATATCTAATCAAAACTAACCTAAAACCATCTCTAAAATAGTCTAGAAATAGCCTCCATATCATCTCCAACAAATGAAAAAATATCCAAACCTGACGTTGTCTTCATCATCCAACTATGGCAACCGAATGGGAGTAGGCCACCACAGCTCACGACTATCATTTCCTCCTTCACTTACTCAGCCCGTGAACACAACCACACCACCAAATAACCATCAATGAAAATAAAATAAACTGAAAGAGAATAAGAGAAAGAAATAGATATGTGGAGAAAAGATAAAATCAAAATTGTTTGTGTGGATTTTTGTTTTTTACAAGTAATGGTGAATCTCACCACCAGCTTAAACATTAAGAGGAAGGGGAGATCTACTCGATTCACTAGATGTCTAACCTCCACGAATGATGGGGGTGTGTGGAACCCACACACCGCCACAATTCCTGCAACACCAACTCGCTTGCAATAGCTTTTTTGTTTGATCTCAACAACTCCAATCTACTCCTAACATTCTAAAAGGTCCATTTTGGATTTTGAATGATTTTTGATGTATTTGTTATGATCATTATTTGATAATGATGGTGTAAATATGTATGATTGTAGGGTGTATGAGTTAATTAGTGAAAGGGTATACATGTGTGTGAGAGATGCAGAATTTTTATTTTTTTAGCATGTGTTAGATAAATGGATAAAAAATAAGATTAAAAAAATAAACATTTTTTTAACTTGCATTGTGGCCAAGTCCTAAAAATAATAATTTTGTGCATATTTTTTTCATAAAAAGAAAAGAAAAAAGCAAAAACATTTGCTTACATATTATTGCATATTTCGAAAACAAGAAAATTGAAAGAAATAGTTTTGCATGTATGGATTTTACAACAAGTTTATAAAAATTTATAAGAACTTGGCCTAAATTTTAAAAACAATAAAAAACTAATTTGTTCATTTTTAATATCAGGATTTACAAACTTACACATAAAACATGTTTCTTATATAAAAAGGGGCAAATTAGGCCTATAATAAATAAAATAACCCCATTCTCTTTCTTCTTTTTTTACTTTTAATATTTGAGAATTATAAACTTATATGTAAAATATATTCCTAGTATTAAGGGAAATAAAAATATAAAATATAATAGAATATATTTTAGCTTTATAATGGCTTGATTTGACCCATAAAGCCATGATCCACTTTATCGAAATGGATCTACTTTAACCAATAGACAAACCAATTATTAGAAAAAACATAACAGAGCCTTAGTAATTATCAAACAAATAAACAATGTCACTTACTTTAATTATGATGTATTAGGAGTGTTAGTGTCTTCCTTGTACATAATTAGTCCTCTTATCCAGATTTTGTAGACTAGTTAGGGTTTTTAGTGACTAAAACACTTGGTGGCGACTCCAAACCTTTAAACCATAAAAGGATAAAAATTTCTTATTCTTTCCACACTAGAATCTGATCTGGAAAGATGATCACTGCGATGTCGTATACTTATAATTAACAACAAGTATGAAAAAAGAAGAAGAGGAAAGCACACTAATGAAGGCCCACCTTGTAAAAAAACTCATAATCTTGTCTTCTTGAAGAAAGTTTCAAACAATAACACACCTTAAACTCTGTAACTAAATGTTATTCTTTCTTTATATTTTTAGTAAAATAATTATGTTTGTGGATTGATAAGGATTAATTTATGTAGTTCAAAAATCTTTAATATATACAGAGACATTAGATTTACACTTAAAGCTGAGACATATACAAGTTAAGGTGTGGTTTCAAAGTCGTAAGGCCTGGTAGTTTAACTTCTAAGAGATCTTTTCTTCTTTATGACAGTATATGATCAGTATAATCTTATACAAGTGGATATAAATTTTGATCCAGATTATGATTTTTTAGCTAGCTAGTTTATAGTCATCAATTTTAATTCTAACAACAAACAAAATATATTGTGAAAGGATAAAAAATAATTTAATGTTTTTCTAACCAAACTTTGGTTATTGGTTAGGAAGAGGAACTAAGGTTTTTCAAGTTATTCAAGGGATGTGCAATTTTATGTTCCTTCTCCTTCAAATGTTTATCATGTGTTGGAGAGGATTTGTTTGGCTGAGGGCATCTTAAAGGTTAGTCATTTAGGTTACAATCCTGGTGGTGCCACTACAAGTGATTCTCATTATTTCTTTCCTTTTTTGTGTTCATAATTTAGTTTTCTTCCGCTAAAGTTGAATGACGCTACAAAATCAATTAATCTTTGATAAGTCAGATTTAATTCGTTTAAGAACTAAAAAATGCAAGAATCTCTCTCACACGTTAAACTGAAAAGTTTAGAAGTGTTATTCATTAAGGGTGTTGAATTTTAGGGTTTACATGTGTTTAAATAGTTCTGAGAAATTAGCCTTAATGAAACTACTCTTATGGGCTGAATTGATCCACTTACAAAAACTAACCAAAAAGCTTTAGTAAGCTCAAACCTTGATCTAAACAAGCCATGAAACTTAACTGAAAACCAAAGTATTAATTAAGCTTAAACATAGAAATAATAATGAAAATAACAAGTTTGAATAGTAGCTTGTTGATGCCTCATATAATAGAAAGAAAGAAAAAGATAAAATATCTTAATTTCCTAGCTTAAATAACTTTTGACCGAGATTCACCTTCTTAGATACTCTAGGATTGCTTAGTCAGCTTTTAAAGTCCTTTAGATGCTAAGAAACATTATTTGAATATGAATTTAATTGTTGAAGTCTTCTTTCCTTATAGGACTAGTATTTCTCTTCAGAACATGGAAAAAAATCTTAGAAATTAATTTCCCTTGTAGTCGCCCCTCGCTTCCCTTCCTTGACTAGGAGAATCAAATCTTTAGCATTAAATAATCATTCCAAGTCTAGGATTCAAATTTGATAGTCCCCTTTTAGTTTCATTTCACGACTAGAAAACTTCCTCATTTGTTGCTAAATATTCTCCTAAATAACAGGGACAATAATGACCTAATTTTCTTTTTAATTTTAGGAGAATATTTTGTTGATTATTGTAAGAAAAGAATCCTAATATCTTAATTATCCTAAGCCAACTTTGAACCACATGTGGCTCAAACTCATACTCATTAATATAACCCAAAACAAACCTGATACAAAGCTCTTAACATGTCTATTTTACTGCCCAAATCAGACCTATGCATGGGCTGAACTGATTTGGCCGAATGAACCATCAAAGAAATTGGATAGAACCCATCATCATGCATAAACCATGACTGGCTAAAGTTATCCCATGTCACAAACCCATCATGATCGAATGGAACACAAGCAAAATTTCAAGGAAAAACATAATCTTGGTTGAATAACCTCCCCATAAAACCCAAGCATAAAATTGAAGATCCTTCTTGAGAAATCCATGGTTGAACCTTATCAGGGTCTATAAGTTGATAAACAAATTTAGTGGTTTAACAAAGTTATTAATTAAAGTTTTATTCTAGAAAACATGTTAGTAATGTCTGTACATTCTTTTTTTAAGTTATAAAAAATTGGTTCCCCTTATAAAGTGTGAGCCACGTATTATTTCTCCACTAACTTCATGAAGAAGTATTTCATAATACAAAACAAAATGAGCATGGTCTTATATATCCAAGAAAATTTTTATTTATTTTAATATATATATATATATATATATATAAAGAACTAGATTATGATAGAACATACATGATTTAGCCATCCACTAGATTTGTTACTATTGTTTTGCTGTGAGTTAGACAAAAAAAAGAATGTTATGGTAAAGAAATCTAAGACTCGAGCCATTGATTTGGTTATTTCAATAATATGAACAAAAAAAAAATACAACAATAATAAACAAACAAACAAAAAAATGACAATGTAAAAAGGTAAAAAAAAATTGGATTTGAGCCCATGTAAGTTATCAAACAACCCAATGTTGAACGGGTGAAATTGTACAAAGCAATTTTTAAAAAACAACGAAAAAATCCCTATTAAATTGGGTGAACTCTCAAACTCCACAACCATTGGCATAAGATTGAGATAATCTCGTAAGAAAAAAAGTAGGGAAAAACGTTTCAATGATGAAATTGAAATAAATCAATTTAAAAAAAGAACAAAAAAAAATCAACCTTGAGTAACTTTAAAATCAGTGATTTTGGTCATAAATCCAGAACTAACCCCATAGAAGGCGAACCATAAAAAAAAAAAAACAAAACAAAACTTTAAAAAAGAGAGGAAAACATCAGCTTATAAAAAACCAAACAACCTCGGGCAAACCTCTTAAATCTAGTCTAATCTTTAAAACTTACAACTAGTGAAATCTTAGACCCGAACTCAATCAAGAAGTTTAATTCCCAACTAATTTAATTTTGAAGGAAGAAATCGTAAAAAAATATATCAATTAAAAAACTTGCCAAAGCAAAAAGGCAGCAACAAAAAGAATAGGGATACAATTTGATAGAAAAATCCAATGATGATGAAATTATATAAAAAAAAAATTACCTCAAACAAAACAAATAATAATCAAAAGAATGAGGATCAAATTTGAGAGATTAAAAAATGGTAGGGGTGAAATTTAAAAACATTGTAATTTGATATATTATTTATAGATTAAAAAATGATAGGGGTGAAATTGAAAAACATTTGTAATTTGATAGATTATTTATAGATTAAAAAACGATAAGGGGTGAAATTGAAAAATATTTGTAATTTGATAAATTATTTATAGATTAAAAAATATTTTAATTACAAATATTTGTAATTTGTAATCGTTTAGATTATTCTAAATAAAAAATAGTAATTAAAAGAATAAGAACCAAATTTAAAGGAAAATAAAATTAAAATGGTTGGTCTGAAATTCTGAAAGGGTTGGCGCGAGATTTAAGAAAGAGAGAGAGAAGAAGAAAAAAAAAATGGTCATCGACGCCAAACTAGTGGCACGTTTGGCACACACGTTATCCTACCATATAATAGGTGTCGATACCTTCTAAACGACGCTTCTGAAAGCAATGTTTGGTGGTCAAATAGCCACGCAAGTGCTACTCAAAGGGTAATGGGCCTATCCACTCGCTAGCATGTGCTACACAAAAAGCCCCTAAATGATAGACATTATTTGTGTTTTATTATAGGGTTAAATTAATAATTTTATTATGCAATAAAAAAATAAAATGACTAATATAACCCTATACAATTGGTAAAAGACAATTTTATCATGATAAAAAAAATTCATCTTACCATTAATATCTAGCTCAAAAAATTTAATGATTCAAGGACTATCTCACTATTATATTATTACAATGAATAATATTCTGAGTTTTTATGAATAATAACTTTTTTAAAATCTTTTTAAAATTTTATACATTTTAAAATACTATCATTTGATTCGCAACACAAATCAAATGGAGAAGATGACTAGTATTTACTTATTTTGGGAATAGATGGACAATGGCATTTTTTTTTTCTTCCTATTATTATTCAAAGAAGAAGCATTCAACAAATTGCCGAGGCCAAACTCAAAAAAAAAAAAAAAACAAACAAACAAAGAGCCCGTCTCGTTCAGCCAGTTTTTATATGCGCGTCTAAACCCTAACAACCAGTCTCTCATTATAATAGAAAAAAACCCTGGAAAACCCTAAACCCTGAAAAACGCTAAACCCTCTCTCTTTCTCTCCTTCAATGGCAGACCTCAAACTCTCAGAAACTCGAGACCTAACAAGAATCGAGCGCATAGGCGCTCACTCCCACATCCGTGGTCTGGGGCTGGACTCAGCCCTCGAACCACGCGCCGTTTCTGAAGGAATGGTGGGACAGACCTCAGCCCGCAAAGCCGCCGGCGTCATCCTCCAAATGATAAAGGAAGGAAGAATCGCGGGTCGAGCCGTTCTTATCGCGGGTCAACCCGGAACCGGTAAAACCGCAATCGCCATGGGCATGGCAAAATCCCTAGGTCTTGAAACCCCATTTGCAATGATCTCCGCTAGCGAGATATTTTCTCTTGAAATGTCGAAAACCGAGGCTTTAATGCAGTCTTTTAGGAAAGCAATTGGGATTAGGATTAAAGAAGAAACTGAGGTGATTGAAGGTGAAGTTGTGGAGATTCAAATTGATAGACCAGCAGTGGCTGGTGCTGCTTCGAAAACAGGGAAATTGACGATGAAGACAACGGAGATGGAAGGGGTTTATGACTTGGGAGCAAAGATGATTGAGAGTTTGGGAAAGGAAAAAGTGCAGAGTGGAGATGTTATTGCTATTGATAAGCCTTCTGGGAAAGTTACCAAGCTTGGCAGGTCTTTTACACGGTCGAGGGAATATGATGCCATTGGGCCACAGGTTAGGTTTGTTCAGTGTCCTGATGGGGAGTTGCAGAAGAGGAAAGAGATTGTGCATTGTGTCACACTTCATGAAATTGATGTTATTAATAGCAGGTACATCCATTGTATTATTCCTCGTGTTTGTGTTTCTTTTGTGACATTCATTTTGCTAGTTATGAGGTCATGTTATCCTTAGTTGCTGTGTTGTTTTGGTTTGTTGTGATACTTGTGGAAAGATGGAGCTCTTCATTAAGTTAGCCAAGAATGTGCATTGTTTACAGTTTTGGAGAATATTAGACCCTTTGGTCTGTTTTGAGTACATTTTTTTCAAAATCCAACTTCATAACACGGTGAGAATTAAAGCCTTAAAGTACTTGTTGCCTAAACACTGTGTTAGCAAAAAAAATTGGTTATTGATTTGTGTTAAGACTTTTAGTGATGTTGTGTTGATGAGATATTGATAGAAATACTGCCTCGCACTCTGGTGAATAAACTTTTCTGGCCCCGGTTAGCTTCTCAATCTATTAATTATGTTTTTAGCTTGTATGTTGTAAGGTGATTATTTGAGATTAGATAGATATAGCATGAAGACACAGATGTCAAATGTTTGGAGAAACAATGAGATGCCGCAAAATGAGAATTTGGAGGAGTTTTCTGCTAGTGTGTTCAAAACACATAGAGAAACAGGGGACTAACGTGAGATTCTTTATAGTTTCATTTCCACAATAAATTAATCCCTAATATGATATTGTATCCTCTGCAGTGCTTCTAAAAAAAATTTTAGACATCCATCATGAAATTTTTCTCAAAGAGAATTCTTGCACTTTTACATGTCCCAAGCCTTTGGTCAATAAAGGAAAAAAACAGATCATGGTGTTATATTTTGTTTGCAATATTTGGAGCATTTGGATGGGGAGAAATTACATATATAAGGAAATTCTCATTGTAGTTATTGGGGGATAGAATTGTTTCTGCTGTAGATTTGTTTCAGCAGATTCATTATGACTCACTTCAGGTGCAGTTTCCTGGTGTCTACAGTGGTATTACCCTTTTTATTGTTAAGACTCTTTCCTGCCAATTTAAATGTAATGGAAATAAATAGGTCATGTAGCTGTAATTCAAATTCATCTTTGCCCGTGGATTTTTGGTTCCATGTTAATCACCACTTGTTATTCTCCTCTTTCAGAACACAGGGATTTCTGGCTCTCTTCACTGGTGATACTGGTGAAATCCGTGCAGAAGTAAGGGAACAAATTGACACAAAGGTGGCAGAATGGAGAGAGGAAGGCAAAGCAGAGATTGTGCCAGGTGTTCTTTTCATTGACGAGGTGCACATGCTTGATATTGAATGCTTCTCTTTCCTGAATCGTGCTCTTGAGAATGAGATGGCTCCAATACTAGTTGTTGCCACCAATAGAGGGATTACTAATATACGAGGAACAAATTATAAATCTCCACATGGGATTCCAATAGATCTCCTTGATCGCCTTCTTATCATTACTACTCAACCTTATACAAAGGATGAAATTCGCAAGATTCTGGACATCAGATGCCAAGAAGAAGATGTAGAGATGGCTGAAGAAGCAAAGGCTCTGTTGACTCATATTGGGGTTGAAACTTCCTTGAGATATGCTATCCATCTAATTACTGCCGCTGCGTTGGCATGCCAGAAACGAAAAGGAAAGGTTGTGGAGAGTGAGGACATTACTCGAGTCTACAATCTGTTTCTGGATGTGAAGAGATCAACGCAATACTTGATGGAGTATCAGGAGCAGTACATGTTTAATGAAGCACCCATAGGAGATGGTGACGAAGATGGCACCAATGCAATGCTTCATTGAAATTTTCTTAGAGAAGGAGATTTCTGTGGTTACTCTTGTTTCCTTGTTTATTTATAGTGAGCACAAAACTTCCCCACCGGAACATGTTATCATGCCTTGCCTTTCTGCAAGTGTTTAGGTGCCTCTTAGCTCTTCAATTCAATGTGCATTTATGAATTTGTGTTCTTTATTATCTGCTGCAGCCTTGAAACTTTTAACCATGTAGAATGCAATGTTTTCAGGATACTGATATACAGGAAGAGAGCCTTATTTCACTTCTGATCTGATTCAGCTACGTCGAACAAACGGGTTTGAATTCAAAGCCTCACCATACCGGGGTTTTTTTTTTTTTTTTTCATTCCAAAACATGTACTTATTGAAGAGAAAAAGAAAAATGTATGGTCACAGCTGTGCACCAGAATGGAAGGCCTGGACAATGGTGGGACTGGTTTTTGCCACTCAACAAAAGATGCATGCTTCCGAAGAACCAATCTCACATGGAATTCAAAACTAGTAGAAACTCAAAAGATTACGAACGAGACATGACTTGAGTTTTCTGGATGGACCATGAGTAATTTAACTAGATTATTGGCGATTAATTTTATTTTTATATATAAAAATTCAAATGTTGTTAATATTTTTTAAATAAAAATAAAAAATTAATTGTGAATTTAAAATGTGATTCTTGTTAGATAATATTTTTAAAATATTGATATGATGATATATTAGATGATATTTTAAAAAAAACATTGAGACATTAATATATTGGATCGACCTGAATTAACTTGTCAAATCTATAATCTAGGTTATAAGATTGTGATAACCTTATAAAAAGCAAATTAAAATAAATTATGAATATCAATTTTTTTATCAACTCAATGTTGAAGGATAAATTTTTTTAAAAAAATATTAAATTAAAAAAAATTATCCAAGTCAATTCATGTTAACCTGCCAAACTACCCGAGCAAATCAAAATATTGAGTTGTTAGAGGGTGAAATTAAAAAAAAATACATTCAATTAAAAGAGATAAAAAAAAATGAACAGAGTCAGTCTTAGTCAACTTGTCAACCTCGCGATCGGGATTAGTTTGATTTGAGATAAACCATGGAAAGAAAAAAAAATACTAAGCCTAATTAAAAAATAAACCCAAAAAAATAAACAAAGTCAACTCATGTCAACTTGTCAAACTTGCGATTTAAGTCATGAGATTGAAATAACATTATAAAAAGCAAATTTTTTTAAGCCTAATTTCCAACCAATCCAATGTTAAAAGATGAAATTGAGAAGAAAAAAAATTAATTTGAAAAAGTAGTAAAAAAAATCATGAGTCCACCTTACTTAACCTGTTAAACTCATGATTAGATCATGAGATCATGATGAATTCATAAAAAAAAAAAAATTATGAAGCCTCAATTCTAAAAAATCTAATGTTAAAGGTTGAAATCGAGAATAAATTATAAATAAATTCATGAGATTAGTATATAACACAACAGAAAAGAAATTGAAGAAAATTATGAAACACAATTCTTAAAGCAACCTAATATGAAAAAATACAATTGAAAAAAAAACTCAACAAACAAAAACAAGGCAAAACACAAAATACTATTATAATAAAAGTGTTTTGTGGGTGTGGCTATACTGATTTAGCCACACCTTTTAGTGTTTTGTTAATAAGTAAGGATTCTTACTTTTCCAATTCAAGAAGCTTGTTAAATCCAATATTTAAATCATGAGATCAAGATAAACTCATAAAATATAATAAATAAATAAATTATGAAGCCTAAATTCTTACAGATTTAATATTAAAGGTTGAAGTCGAGAAAACAAATCCATGGTACTAGAGTATAACTTAACAAATAGAAAATTAAAAATAATTATGAAACACAATTCCTAAAACAATCTAATATTAAATAATAATAGTGAGAAAAAACTAAATAAAAAGAAAAGATTGGATTAGATTGTTGAAAACTTAAATTGAAGAAAAAAACTAAAAAACACTCCCAACACATTATTTTAATGAATAATGTTTTATAGAAATGATTATAATAATTTAGCCACCCCATATAATGTTTTTATTAATAATCAAACCTAAAATTGTGTTAAGAAAAAAAAACACTTATGCTACAAACTAGCCCCATTTCCCTTTCAATAAATGCAAGGTCAAGTTGTCTCAGTTGACTAGGTTCTATGCATTATAATCGTAGTTATGCATAATGATTGTAGTTGTCAGAGATAACTTGTAGTTTAATTGGTTATTAGGCTGGATTAATTATTTTTAAAAAGTGACATTGTTTTATTCTTTTGTTTTTTTCTTTAATTTTTTTGGTGTTAACCTAGTCAGGTTTGACCAAATGAATAAAGATCATATGTCAATTGGGTTTAGCCATTATAAGTATGTTCCATAGAGATAACAATGAATAATCATGGGTGAGGTTTTATAATATCTATATCAAAACCTGAATCCAAAATAACATGACCTAGACCTGACTCGAACTGGTTTGGGTATGAATTCTTAATACCCAAACCTGATCTGATCGAGTTTCGAATACCAATTAGGTATCCATAACCTGAACCCGAAACTAACCTGAACCTAAATGCCATAATATATCACTATTTAGTATGTATTTAGTTTGGTATACATGTAATTTTGTAAAACTTGAGATTATTTATTTATTTTAAGTCTAGTTTTGGGTTTAAGTCAGGTAGATTAGTATTCATACACAACCCAAAACCTGACCTTTTGCTTTCGGGTTGTACCTGAACTCAATCGAGTCTAGAGATTTCCTACCTATTCGGGTTGGTTTGGTCAATATCTATTAGGTTTAAGTGAAATTATCATCCCTAATATTTCAAGTATTTCTAGGATTTGCTGAATTTGTATGTTCTGAAAAAATGGAGAAAGCATATACTAACAAGTGATAGTTTTTTTTTTAAAAAAAATTATCTACTAAGTTTAAATGATTCTAGAACTTTCTTGAACCTTGGATCACACTAAACTTGCCTTCTAATCTTTAACCTTTTTGTGTAGTAGGTTTTTTCTTGGCATGTAACCTTATATTAATGAACATAATTTTTTATTTGAATATTGAATAAAACTAAAAACTTTTTAGAAGATTCTGGAGGCCCTATTATCTATAGAGTTAAGATTTTATAGTAATCGAAAAATAAAAAGACCTTTAAATAAGGTCCATAAATTACTATTTAGGATTTACCAATTTTTTCATATTGATTTATGGTTTTTTTTTTCTATTTGGTTTAAAAATCTTTTATTATTTTTTTAAAAAACTTTGTTTAGGAGCACCACACCACAATACTGCAGCAGTAGCTTCATCAGGCTTTATCACTAATCCTAGTACTTTGACTGAGCAATTTTAGAAGTTTCTCTCCTTACAACCACAAGAAATGTCCACTTCTTCTTTCGTAGATCAGTTGCCTCATAGTTCCTCAATTATGTCACATTCTGAATGGGTCTTGGATTCTGGTGCTACACATCATATGCCTTCAGATTCTTCATCTTTTACCTTTGTGTTCCTTTCGCCATCAATTCTTGTTATGATTGTTGATGGCACTCTCATGCCCTTAACATGTGTTGGTTCTCTTGTCACACCTCATTTGTCTCTCCTTGATGTTTATCTTTTTTCAAAACTCAAATTAAATCTCGCTTATGTTGGTCAATTATATGACTTTGGTGATTATTTAATCAATTTTTTTTCTTTTTATTGTGTATAAGATCTGCAGTCTCAGAAGCTGATTGGGACATGTTGTAGGGAGAATGGACTATATATTTTGGATGAGTTAAAAGTGCCATTCATAGGAGCTTTAGGTCATGTTTTGTTAATTTGTCTTCTTTTCATTCGAGTCCTTCATCTTCTAGTTTTTATTTATAGCATTCTCGTCTAGGTCATGTTTTGTCTTCTTGTTTGAGATTTTTGGCATTCATAGGAGCTTTAGGAAATTTGCAAGCTTGTTATATTTCTAATTGTAATGGGTGTAAACTAGCAAAATTTTACATTTTACCTTTTAATCAAAGTATTTATGTTTCTTCTTCACCATTTGACTGAATTCATTCTGATGTATGAGGACCTTCTTCTATTTCCATAAAAGGAGGGTCTCGATATTATATTTCATTTATTGATGATCATACTCGTTATTGTTGGGTTTATTTAATGAAACATCATTATGAATTCTTTGAGATATATACAGCTTTTCGAGCTCTTGCCAAAACTTAACATTCTTTTGTAATCAAATACTTTGGAGAATACACCTTTAATAAATTTTGTTAGTTGCTTGCCTTAGATGAAACCATTCACCAAACTTTATGTATAGATAATTTTGATCAAAATTGAGTTGTTGATAGAAAACATAGGCATACTGTCAAAACTGTTCATTCTCTCTTGTTGTCTGCTTCTGTTCCTAGTGAATTTTAGGAAGAAGTTGTCCTTACTGCTGTAAATTTGATTAATACAATTTCATTTTAT
>Ga0307515_10005996_pt1 | contig 24468 bp, 33 predicted proteins | sample 17_EM_MG_FD_194513 | JGI IMG/M metagenome (GOLD analysis project Ga0307515, IMG submission 194513) | Populus trichocarpa ectomycorrhiza microbial communities from riparian zone in the Pacific Northwest, United States - 17_EM | ecosystem: Host-associated > Plants > Roots > Unclassified | place... | reverse complement strand
GCCCGTGCACGACGAACGCAGCGCAGATTTCTGGTACCAGTTTTGGGGGTCATTTCCCGTTACATATCCCAGAGAGAGGAATTTGAACCGACTCTGAATGCCAGTGAGCCACATCTCGTCCTGATATGTCGGAGAGGTGGAGGAGAGAGAGGACTTAATGAGGCAGTGGCTGTCAAAGCGCTGGAACCTCGTGCCTTTCCTCATTGGAACCAGTGGTATGTAGAATGGGTCAAATGGATTCCGATCGTCGTCCAGGCTTTCATCCGGGCCAGGGAACCCGAATGAACCTGCAAGAGAGGGCGAGGCAGCGCCTATTGATTCCAAACAACACCCCCCATGAGATATCTTCTCCTTCCCTGAAGAATGGAACACTGAAACAAGGCATCTACCAAATCCAAGACCCGGTCGAGCCAAGGCTTCGCGGAGATGCAAGAGGACGCGCGGAAACTCTGTCGTAGGCCAGCGACGACGTTATCGAAGCTCCATGTAGTGTCACAGCGAGTGACGCTTCCCCCGGCTCCCTCACGAAGGCCGCTCCTCCATCAGAACCCTGATAGCTCCCGAGTATCGAGGACGCTTTCTCCTCGCGAATCTCATCGCCCTTTTGAACTGGAAGCTCCGTGACAACCGGACGATTACGGCGCAGCATTCTGTTTTGATTTCTTGCGATAGATAGAGAGGAAGTCGGTTCTGAGGTTGTTCGCCCTCGACGATAGGAAGTATTCTCTTCAAGTTAGAGCGGCATGTGTACTGCCAGGTGAGTCGGTCATGATGTGGTCGAGCCTGGTCAAACTGCGCATCGAGCTGGGTTAGAGTGGGCTCCTGACTCTCTTCAGCTGAGCTCATGCACGATGGGTTAGGCTCGTGTTTATGGTGGGGAGAGGGGGCGGTTGCAGGCCCGTCCCTCAACAACCTTCCACATGTTCGAGGCTGTACGCTCTTCACCTTACCAGGAGGTACGTTCATACCGGGGCTATACGACTTGTGAAACAACTTTATCACATCTCTGACCACTCTGGGTTCGGACCATCTTGCTTTCAGCACTACCATGAAGTCTACGAGTCCCTGGGATCCTCCACCCCGGTCCTGGTCCTTCTGCATGCAGGGTGAAGTTGGCGCCGCAGCGTTCGGAATCTGTGGCTATGGCGAAGGGGTCATGCCTCATTTAAGGGGTCCCGCCACGTCCTTTAGTGCACACTGTGTAACATCTCCTGGACGTACGTTGTATGCTTTTGTCCACTAACGTACCAACGAAACTCGCTCTACGCTCCTTTGGTCGCCACGTTCCTCGGTGTGTTTTGTCCAACTGCAGTTTCACCGCACAACGCCCCGTGCCACCAATCACGGCGATTCACCTGGCACGAAAAAAATTGCTTATCTGTGCGGTTCCACAGAGCGACTACGGCGGAGCATCTGACGACGTAATAATGTGCCCGTGTGCAGAGCACCCACCCTTCTACGTAACCACTTTTGGGAGCCCTGGACGTGCTCATCGGGGATTCAAAAGGACCGAAAGCTATATTCTCTTCTCAGCTTCACGCCGCCATTATCGGGTCCTGCCCGAAGACGTGGGAATGAACAAGATCTTCACGACTCCCCATCACATCACTCCCCATCGCAGCGGTGATCATCCATTCCCGGTATCAGAGGCAACCCGAAATCACCGAGGTCTTCGCTATGTCTTCCCTCCCCTGGTATTCGGCAAATTATTCTGTTCCTCCATCTTGGGTCTATCTAATCTACGACGGGCTCATGCTTCAACTCACTCGCCTTCTACCATTGGTGTGGCTTTGACACCGAATTTTGGTGCGTGAGGCCTGGACCAAGTTGACGAAGTGAGTGGCCTTGACTCGAAAGGTAAGGGGCATGGAGTCTGAAACGAATGTTCCCATCGGAAACCCTATCCAACCGAGGTGATAAAATGCTGTATAGTAGATGAGGTAAATCTTAGAGATACAAGTAACATACGGATAACGTCCCCACGAAAAAGGTGCGTGCGTCCCAAATGATATCAGGTCATTTTTTCGTCCTCGCCTTCTTTGTGCCACCGCCCTCCTTCTCCTCTGCCTGCAGGCAAGATCTCAGACGGGGTTCAGCAACTGCACAAGAGTTAACGGACCTTTCGTTTGGTACTCTTTGTTTTCGAATCGTCTTTCCCACCCTTGGCCTTGGCCTTGGACTTGGACTTTGATGTGGAAGCGGTGCTCTCCTTCGGCTTCACAGCAAAGAAGCCATCGATACGTCCTTGTTGTTTTGAGTTGACGGCTTTTGTGAGTTTCTCGCATGACTTTCGTACGCGGTCCTCCCTAGGTGCGTGAATTGTCAGGCCGTGGAGAAGGGGAATGATGGTGATGACGTACATAAACCCTTTCTCTCGGACGAGGAAATCGACCAAGCCCTCGACGTCCGGTTCTTTCCACTCGAGCTTGAGCGCATGTCAGTACTTCCCCGACGGAATGACACGGATACACTCACATTTATCTGGTCCGCAGGGGTAACATCAGGGTTCTCGAAGAGTTTCTTTGCTTTTTCCCATGGCCATTCTTCAGGTATTTGGATGCCACCCCGTTTTTTCTTACCCTCATCTGCAACGTTGTCTTGTTTGGCAGCGGTCCTAGTTCCCCTACGTAAGTCCCACTGCAATGAGTGAGCAAACGAGAACAGACTTGGCCTTAAGGTGCTCGAGGACCTCGTCCAGGCTACCATGCTCTTGCATCAATTTGTAGGCGGTTTTAGGGCCTACACCCTTTATCTGTTCGAGATAATCGCAACCGAGCAGTAGGCATAGTTCAATGAACTGGAGGAATGAATCGTCAGAAAATGTCGCGGTAAGGAACGTCTGTTCACGGACCTGTGACATTGTCATACCAAGCCCATCAAGGGCCTTCTTGAGATCGACTTCGAGGATAGGTTGTTTCTTGGCCTCTGAAAATGTCAGGTGACGGAAGAGGATGGGAGTGTTGAATGTAAGTGTGTCCATATCCTCGGATCCGGCAGCGTACACCTGGAATGCTCGATTGGCAAGGTGGAATTGCAGGATTGGGTGCCCATACCTTGCCGCCACGGGCGAGTTCTGCACATTGAGCTTCCGCCTCTGAGGGTGCCTAGCCACGCGTGATTACGACGCGATTGAAGAAGAACGACCCCCGTACCACAACTACAGGAATGCCCATAAGGGTAAGTAGCTTGCGACACTCTTCGTTATGTTCACGAGTCACTTTGACGGTCCGTCGACTGAACTTGTCCAGATCCTCGGCGGTACCTAGTGGTGAATCAGTACACCCATCTCAACTACGTGCATACAAACTTGCCAGTTTCTTTGGCTTCCTCTCCTGCTTCTTTGGCTTCCTCTCTTCGTTCGAGACGTTTGGATAACTAGGGTGTCTCGGAGCGGTTAGCGGGTGGCCGGGGTGTGCCAATGGTGGCAATACATACCACTCCTGACTTCAACTCTGGCGGTTTACCATCGAATACGTAGGCAGGTTTGATGCCGTTCTCAACCATGCGTATCGTCCGATAAAAGAATCCCATGAGATGACTATCAACACAACTCAACATCCCGTAATCCCAGCTCGAGACAATTCCGGGCGTACCTAGTAACCTCTCCTGCATCATTTTGTAATAACTGACCGTCCTGTTGCCTCACCGCGATAAGGAACTGATAAATGGACATGGACGCGTCGATAGCGACTTTTCGCCCAAAAAGTGTGTTGATCTTGTGTTCCTGGTGGACGGTCGTGAGTGCCGTCCTCGGCGAACGAGCGCGAGAGCGAGAGAACTTGAGTACCTGAATGGCAGCGGGCGCATGTTCGGAGATGAGACCTGTAAGACCTTTGATGCCCATTTCGTCGTGGTCACTGTGCTCGTTGTTGTGTGTGTGGGGGTCGCGACTCGACCTGATGAGGCTAACGTGATATGTGACTGGCGCGTTTGTCACAGTAACACAGATTTGTCTTTTTCGATCACTGCTTTGAGGGCCCTCTCGACGAGATTAAGATGGCCCCGGTCACGGGTATCAAGCGGAAAAGGGTAGAGGCGGGGTCTGGTAGGTTTTTTTCTTTACCCTAAGGTAGTGTGGTTGACCCCCACTAGCCCAGGTGAACAAGCCGACAGTGAAACACCTTGCTCTTCGAGAAATCGAGCTCGAGATTGCCATGAAAAAACGTATAGCAGAGACCACAGAAGCCCGGATAGCTTGGGCTCTATTCCTGCAAGAATCGCTACGAAACGAATCCACCGGTCCGAGTTACTCCCTTCTCTGCGCGGCGCCCATAATCCCCAACTGATCGTTTAGTGAACGGTTCTCTCGCTGGCACGAGTGAGTTTCAAGATGCCGCGCTGGAGGCTCTTGATGCCATTGAACGACCTTGCGATCTGATCCTGGCAAGAGAACCTTTGTTCGCCTCCGTTGAGGAGCCGAATGTCAACGATTGCGCCACGCTGACCGGTCTTCCGCCTCATATCGTCCCAGATATCATCAACCCCTCAGGGCAAGCCCAGTATTCAACTCAAGCATCCAGTTCGCGGCACCACATCATCCGAAATCCCAACTCAAATGTAAAACTTCTCTTCATTCGCGACGCATCCATTGCCTCGGAGCGTCCCGGAACATCCACTCAGTCTGAGCCAAACACAGACGTAGCCCGGATCCAGTGCTCAGACTGTGGGCGGTGGGACTTTTCCAACCTCCAAGGGTTTCTCAACCACTGCAGAATTCGTCACCAGCGCGAGTACGGGAGCCACGACGAATGTATCCGCGAATGCTCCATCCTCGTGGCCCCTTCCGAGCGGGACTGGGTTTTGCAAAATGGAACTGAGATTACTGGAGTCGGAATCCCGAGCTTACGAAGACTGTTCGAGATCGCAGTGGGCAAGAAGACTTCGCTTTTTCCCACTCCTAAACCAGAACCTTTCTCGGATCAGGATGCGTTTACGATCGAATACGAAGAGGATGCCATCATGGAAGAACCCGAGACTGAAGGCACTCACCTATCGATAACGCTGGGTGTTCACGAAGAGACACCGGCTCTTGCGGCTATACTCGGGAGACGGGCGGCCCGGCGCCAGATACGGGTTTTCAATGAAGATGAACCCGTTGACATCGAAAATAGCGATGGTCTTCCAGGATCAAATAGAAGATGGAAGATGGCATACTCTCACCGAAATCACGCCCGCCCGGAGCTGGAGGTTGACTTGGATCTGATATCTGACGCCTGGGCAATACCTTCACCTTCAATTGGAAATATTGGAGACGGGGGCGACAACAAATGCGAGGCTATTCCTGACACTGGGAGATTTGAATCGACTCGGTTTCATATCACCTGTCGGGTTGTTGTTACCGATCGAACTCGTTGGCTATCGCCGGGTAAGTCCCGACACGCGTCCCAAAAGTCGGTCAGCTGGCGTGATCTCTCTGACCTTTGAGACCGTTCAGAGATCAGACCCCCCACCCGTCCCGATGATACTCACAGTTGGATTGTCGCTATCCGGTCACCGTCATATGTGAGCCGACACCGCCCATATGATGAGAACGGTACCGACATTTTGCCTAGGGATTAGACGTTACGAGGGTGCTCTCTCGTGTTACGGTTACCCGCACAGCTGAAAATTCCCCAAAGTCGTTCATGGAGCCTTTGGTGGTGTCTGGGCCACCGTTTGTTGTTGAGTCTACGACGGATGTCCCATTCCTCGCGAGAGTGACGTTGGACTGGAATGGTGAGAAAAACGCACAGACAGTGGTCGAACATTGGGTTCAGGTATCCCACGTTGGTCTTGCGTCTGGATCCCGGCTAACTCACTCGTCAGATCGATCGCCTGAGAACCGGCTACACAACTTTCGGCCAAGAACAGCTCCTCGACATCGAACTTGATCGAAATACACCGCTAGCACCCCGACGGGCAAATGGCATAAGCTGACAAACACCCTTCCAGCTCGCTGCGGCGGCACTGGTGCGGACCGGCGATCGATGAGCCGAGACGCCGGATATCGACATACCGCTCGGACCGTTCTTACCTGCAACGCTTCCAACGACAACCTAACGAAAGCTTCCGGTAGAATCCCCAGCAGTTGGCGTTCGTCCCACCTTAGCGTTCCTTCTGGCCGTCCCATGTGATTACCCCAGATGGGGGAAGCACATGGGGAGGCCATGTATGGTTCTACCGGCGGTATCCATGGCAATAAAAAGTGCGTAAACTGATTTGTAACGGCATTGAGTTCTCATTCTAGCTTAACGTATACACATGCATTCCTCGAACAAGACGTACCCACTGTCAGGGTCATATTGCTGTTGCAAACACTCATTCACAAGATGTGCCCTTGCGACGTCGTGTGCCAAGTTTGGTCTTGGCGAGAGAGATGTTCTATCGTCTTTCGTTGGTGGGCTTGGACACTTTCTCATTACCTTGTCGTAGAACTCACGGGCCGACTCCATCAGGGTTTCCCTTCTACTTCGCGGTGGAGTCGCGGGACCCGCCGCCGTTGATCGGACGATTGTCCCATTTGAGATATCTCCCGGATTAAAGATGAGCACCCGGCACGACCCGTGGTTAGTGTACGTCCCTGGCTCGTCATATCTGAGATCTTGAGACCTCGACAATGTCTGTTAGAGTCGGCTAGAAAATTCAGATTCGGCATTGCCCAGAGATAAAGCACTGCCCGGGAAGCTCACGGATGGCAGCCCAGTGGCTTAAAACACAATCTGAGTATCACTGATTGATTGGTTCCTTCCCCGACCTCGCCGGACTGTTTCTTTAGGTATCGATTTTACTCCACCCACTTCCATGGCTATGGGATCACGGATCTGTTGATGACTGCAGCGAACCCCAAATACCCGGGTTGCTATTGCGATTGCCGTCTACAACGTGTGTCTCTCTCATCTGGACACTCCTCGCTTCAGCATATAATACCTACCGATCAGGTACCTTGCGTGGAGGCTCGAGTACTGTTTGGGTGTTTGGAAGTCTCATCGTTGGCGGAGGGCAATCAGGAGGGTAGCGCCGACCGTGGGCTGATTGGCCGGGTTTGTGGCATGGTCGACTGTGACGGCGTGCACATATGTCGTATTGTTCGTTGATCCCTTGCACGAGGTTGCACATCGATTTCCGTGTTGAATTGGAGCTGCGGGAGCGTGTTGGAGCCCCAGGCTTCGTCGACGTCTCAGTCCCCCTCCCCTTTGTTGGATCACGAAAGCCAATTGACCGCGCGGAACTCGTTTGGAAGATGGATAAGGGGATTTTTTCTGGCATGTGAATGGGTGTTAGCGCTGGGGAGGGGGAAAGCCCCGCAGCGGGATCGCGATCGCGTTCTTACTCAAAATCACCACTCGGGCAATTCAGTGTTAGGCAATAGTGGCCCATTATATATTATATCCCGCACATGACCTCCAGGATATCCAAATCGATATTCAAAGTTTCAGGACAGTCGTGATTGTGATTGTAAAATTGTTACTAACGATCCGGGATGTTTTGAGAGCAGCCCAAGAGTGCTGGAAGTGTATGCTCTCATGTGCTTGGTGGCCGTCTGTGGCGATGACGGTTTGAGGTGCCCCGGTTGTAAGCGGAGGCGGATCGTCAAACCCACCGTAATTACCCGCCGGCTGGGACGGTATCCAGTCAATGCCGAAGTTGTGGGAAAAGGCACCGGTTTACGTAATTCGAGGGCACCATGTGGTTGTGTAGATCGGCGCTTGGCCTGGTATGCCACTCTTCGGATGGGGAGCGAACTCGGACGGCAAACGGTGCACCGATAGCCCGCGAGGACACTTCTCTTGTATATATACTACCGGCCACCACCCCGAGACCCTCTCCCTTTCCCTCCCGACGCCTGCTGACAACAACGGAGAGCTGTACCAAGCGGAAGGTCCTCCCAGGCGGTCCCACTCTGTTCGCCCCCCACTAGCTTCCGAAGCAGCCACCACCCCCCTCTCCCCCTTTTTCCTTTCTGCAACATGAGCTTCAACGTCCACACCACCTTCGGAGCAGCTTTCATTGGCATCATCGCTTCTTCATTGTATGAGTCAAACTGCCTTTCTACCGCCGGTCATGTATTTGGGTTGTAGACTGACGGATCACGTTTCGCTGTAGCATCTTCGGTATCCTTTCGACCCAGTGTTACACTTACTATCACCGGTACCCTCTGGATCGGCCGTTTTACAAGATATTGGTGCGTACTCGATCACTCGACGGAAGTATTTTTCTCACACCGGCTCCTTCCATTCCATTAGGTGGGATTGTTATGGTTCGTACTAGATAGTCACCCGGTTCACCCTTAAGACTTATTCCTCCATCCTAGGCTGCTGGAGGCCGCTCATTCTGCCCTCGTAGCCCATTTCTTCTACCACTACGTGATTATCCACTGGGGAAAGACAGCGGTGATACTAACGGAACCGATCGTATGGTCAGTTGTATTGGGTTCCTGGGATTCCCACTAGACTGGGAGCTTATGCGGCGTTTGCGTTGCAAGGTCATTGGCTATTCAGGTCGTTATTGGCTCGGTCGTCGGCGCTGTAGTGAAAGGGTGAGTTGACTGCAACGACCCCCATTTCCAACGTGCGCGTGTCTGACGGCACTTCAAGGTGTTTCGCTATGCGTGTTTGGAGGTGTAAGTCCCACCCTGCCCCCCATGTCCACCGCGTCCTGACCTTCCACAGTTAGCGAAAAAAATATGTGGATCACTGCCGCTATTGTCTTCTCGACGCTCATACAGCTAGGTATGGAAACGCATACTCGTGTATTAAAACCAGCTCCTGACCATGGATTAATTGTGTTCTATTTGAACAGGTTTCGCGTTCTGTAAGTCGCGTCACTTCCCATCTTTGGCAAGATATTGAAATCGTTTCTAGGGTTCACCATCTCTGGGTTAGAGCTGGCAGCGTTGACACAACTTCACTCCATCTTCGTGCGTGGTTTTTCACCCGATTTCCAAGAGAGTAAATCTGAATGGCAGCATTCTGTAGACGGTGGCCATCGTCGCACTCGGTTTGGGGGTGTTGACTGATGTTTTGACCGCCGCGTCTATTTCCTGGTACCTCAGGAGGCTCAAGACTGGCTACAAAAACTCTGACACGTTGGTGAACAAGTTGATCGCCTATGCTGTAAGTCGCACCGACACCGCTCCCTTGGAAATAATGTGTTTCTGACCTGTGGATGAACGTTCTAAGATCAATACCGGGTTGGTGACCAGCGTTGTCAGTGTTGCATGTCTCATTACATACGGGATAATGCCGGAGAACTTTATTTTCATCTCCCTCTACTTCGTTTTGAGTAAACGTGGGTACCGTCCCAGAACTGCCACAGGGGATTTCAACTAAACGCGTCACGACTCTAGTGTATGCCAACTCCTTCCTGGCAACTCTTAACACGAGGCTGGTACTCAAAGGACGAGGAACTGACAATGCTCACGAGACGGTTCCGACATTCCTCATGGTCGATACCCACACCATCCCTCCTTTGCCTCCGCGCTCATCAGACGAGATTTACAGTCCAGGGGGAAAGGTTCGTATTTGGCTGCGTTTCCTGTCGTCTTTTCATCCTTGTTGCAATTGGTTTATCAACCTGTATCTTTTTTTTTTTCAGTCGGAAATGTCGGCAATCAGTCACTCCTCCCCCAGCCAATCAGGTCATACGCGTCACTTCGAGGTTGGCGTCCACAGAGAAGTTCGGATTCAAGAGGACACTGTCAGTAGGCATTCACTTGACAGCTTTCTTGCTTATTATGAACGGTCCTGATTACGGTGTGTTTCTTGGAAGCCCCCAACAGGTACCTCTAGGGATATTCCGGCTTATGCTTTCTAGAAAACTCGGAACGACCCACACGCCTACGCCCAAGATTCTGTTGGAATTTCCTTCAAGGGTTCAGATCGGTCTCGTTTACTCCCTGATCTGTCGCCACTCCTGCCCCAGGCGGACCACCCCTGCCCGCGCACACCGCACATGCTATATTACCTTCCCTCCCCCTTGGTCACCCACCAACCCCCCTAATTCCCCCACTCGATAATGCATCACCCCAACATACTTGGCGCTTGGCTCCTTCACATACGCTCCATAGAGACCTCTTCAACGCGGTTCTGCGCTCCGGATGTATATCCGACTATGGATGGGATCATGATGCGCGGGATGCTTCAGCTCCGCTAGATTTGATCCCCCCGTCCACCTCGCAATTCCCGTACCATAACACATCAAATGGAAAACGTCCTCCCCTACTGTATCCCCATACAACCTGCCCTCGCCATTGAGTCGTTGTCGTAGACTCATCGTGTCCTTCATACCCCCCTTGTACCTCCCCGACGACCTTCTCTCTCTCTCGTTATCGATTACCGGTCTCTGTTTTACTTGGTCTTGTTTGTTTTTGCTCTCATCGCTACAGCAAGTCCTCCCCTCTACCCCGCCAAGGGTTCCGTGTCAGTCTCTCTCCCCGACAGAGCGGGGGGTGGGTGGAAACGGTGTGGTTAACCCCTCCAAATCGTGTTTGGAATCTTCACTTGTGGCATAGTTTTGTTGTTTTGCCTTATGCTTCCAGGAAAAGGTGGCCCGCCCCCCGTAATCGGGGTGTGTCCTGCCTCATTGGATGTTGGACTGTTGGAAGTGTCAGAGGCCGGAATGTGGTGGATGGACGGATTTTAATCTTTCTTCGAAAGTTGTAGGTTGACCATAGATTTTGCTAATGTATACTACTAGGTACCCAGAAACTATCAGATTTGAAAGCGAACTACTTACGCACACGACCAGGGATGGTCGTTTTCTCTTGTTTGATGTTTGCATTGGGGGTGAGCGCGATTGTCTACCAGCTTTTCGGGCTTTCTGCTTCCCCAGGGCGGAGGTTGAGAGGAAGTTACGCGCTCTTGACCGCGCATGTTTTGCCTGCGCCACCTCTTCAGTACTTACTTGGCGCCAGGGACGAACAGGGGACATAAGTAGAGAACTCTGATGGCCCTGCGGGAGAGGTCGGCGGATCAAGACATACGTGTACATTTTACCTGAGGCTGTCACCAACAAGCTTACGCGGTTCTTCCCACTCCTCCCCGAGGGGCCGCACATAAGGTGGCGCGTTGTACGGGTAGAATGGATACTCGGTTATGTCAGACCCGCGAACTGTGCAGTGTTCCCGGTCCGCCAGAGATTCGCGTTGGCGTTTCAGAGGAAACCGAGAGTATTGTAATGTCTCGTCAAAGGTCCTGGCATGCGTCACGTTGGGAGACTAGACACCAGATGAGAAGCAGGGACGCTCGCTATCAGCGTCGAGGGTTCCGAAATCTGTAACGAGGGGCCAAGATCTGAAAAAAGATATACGTCCAGGCCTCTATCGGGCGCGCGATAGAGTAAGTGAAGCATTGGAGGTGTCTTGAATTAGGGCCGGAGCCAGTGGGTCGTCCCTGGTGTTTAAGTAACTTTACTGGGGGATGTTAGGTTTTTCCGGATAGCTTCCACGGCGACTCCCGCGGAGTTTACCAACCCGCTCGGGGTGTGCACTTGAGTACTTTACGGGTATCCTGAATATCCAGAGAATGTCATGGGTCCCCCTCACACTTTATGGATTGTGGGGTACGTTTTGAGTATATACGGACCTGTGGCGTTGGTTATATGTTTGGTTGTGAGGGGTACACAGAACGTAATCTGTGGCGCGGATTCCGTCGGGGACAAACAGTCGTTGTGTGGGTATAAGGAGCTGGCGAACAACTTTCCCCGCGCGCTGTGTTCTGGAGTCTGAGTTTAAATCTTCCGCGCTGTGAGAGTTAGGGGAGAAGATAGAATCTCACTCGATCCCAGGGGGGTGGGGTGGCGGCAGGTGGTGGAAGGAAAACGTCCAGCCTCGATCCTAGGTCTTTGCCAAGGAAAAAATGGAATCAACCGACGAAGGTCGGAACTTCCTATGTACCAGGAGATGTCGCAACAAATGGGTCCGAAGTAATTAGGGATCAAGCGCACGAAGTCTCCGGGTTGAGTTTTTTGGTTCGAGACAGAGATATAAGCGGTATAGATAAGAGAGCGAATCCCCAAGTTGCGGCAGGTGAGTTCCTCCGGAATGACCAGGCGAGGCGGTTTGAAGTAGCAGGTTCTGGCAGATGCTCGATCGGTTTCCCGACGGGACGGAAGAAAGTTTACCGTCATGCGAGGGCAGTAACGTACGAGACAGCTATTACTTCTTCACATTCCGCTTGGCGAGATTCGCCTCGCTCCTGACCCTCGATTTCTTCGCCTTTGTCTTCCCAAACGACGATCCTCCGCTGACTTTCCTCGCCCTGGCCCTTTCGTTACCCCTCCCGTCGCCTCCAAACTTCAATCTATCCTTTGTCATAGCTGACTTAACTTGCTTCTTCGCCAACCTCCTCGCCACCCTATCCGCGTTTGCAGCCTTCTCCTTCTTTCTCTCCTCCTTTGACAGATGTTCAAGCTGCTTGCCGAGGCTTGGGTCACCTTTCGGTATTGACCCCGGAGTGGGCACGCGGACGGGCGTCGAACCGGAGGAGCGCGGGTTCGTGATCGCTCCCCCACTGATGGTTTTGTCCTTCTGAGACACTGGTACCGCCCTCTCGGTCCTCTTCTTCGACGGCGTCGAGGCAGAGGTAATAGCTTTGCATCGTTGTACCCGGAGTTTCCGCTTCGCAAACTTGATCTTGCCTTGTTCAAGTGCGAGGACCTCATCCACGCATTCGCGATCCTGGAACAAAAAAAGCTCAAGCATCAGTATACGATATGGTTCTGGACGACGCGAGGTGAGGGTATCTAACCGCAAACTCAACATACGCAAAACCCTTTCCGAGCTGCGTATCCTTGTCCTTGACGATCCTCACCCGAGCGACCCATCTTGAAGTCCGAGTCTTCTCCCCGTCTTCCGTACCTTGAGGCCGCGCCCCTCGTTCGCTCGTAACGAGCGTCTCAAAGAAGGCTCTCAGATCTTCTTCCTTACTCGCGAAATCGAGGTTTCCAACAAAAATCGAGAGCTTGGGGTCTCCCAACCCTTCCCCGCCAGCATCTCCGGCGCCACTTTTCCTAACGTTGTCGACCCTGATAGTTTTCCCTTCGAAGATCGTTCCATTACATTTCTCCACCGCGACCTCAGCGGCTTCGTACGGGTCCATAACATCAGGCAAGGGAGGCGCGTTCTCTGGCCATTTGACCGTCTCCTTCGGTGGCAAATGCGCGAACACCACGTAAGCGTTGACAACGTCTCCACCTTCGTGGAAATCCTGCTTGATAAATGCGACCCGCTTCTTTTCCTGAGGTGTGAGGAGTTTCTTCTCCGGGTCGTCCGTCGAAGGGCCCTTGGAACCTCGCCAGGAGGAGATACGATCGACGTCATGCTGGCGTAGCGATTCCTTATCTTTCGTGGGTCGGCTAGGTGGTTTGGAGGATGAGGGGGTAGGATCAGTCTCGGAGGGCAGTTTGGCGGTCGGCTTTTGGAAGGCGATTGAACGGAAACGGACGGATTCGATTTTGGCGGTGGGGACGAATGATAAGATATGGCGTTTGAATTGCTTGAGTAAAGGCTATTGGTGTGAGCGATGGTTGCAATCAGCTCCCAAACATTTCAAGTAGAGGTGTCCGCCGCCAGCTCACCTTGGCGGTCATGACTTGTGAGGGTACATTTCCGACAAATATTGTTCTCGAGTCTCGCTGATCAGAAGTTTCATCCGAAGGGACGTACTTTTTGCTCTTCTTTGGTGAAGAAGTAGAATCCGGACGCGAAGCCCTTGCCAAAGACTCGTGAACAGGCGGGACATATTCGCCTTCGCCCTCCTCTGAATCGGATGAGGATTGGTTTTGTTCTTTATCTTCCACCGCCTCGTCTTCGCCTTCAGAAACTACGGGCTCAACAGGGTGCTTCTTCTTCCCCTTCGTATACTTCTCCCCGGATTTTCCCTTCGTATTGACTACCTCAGGCATGGGATCCTTCTCACCTTTTGTCTTTTTCTTCTTCTCTGCCTTGTGTCTCGTCACGAGGGTGGAGCTAACGTCACTCTTGTCGTGAAACCCGAGCTTGGCCTTTTTGGTAGACCGCTTGAAACCAGCACCGGTGCCGTCGGCGTTCGCCTCGGTTGCGAATACAAGATCATCTTTCTTCTTCCGTTTCTTGATGCTTGACGTCGGGGATGTTTCCTGAAGGGTATGGAACGTGGGTTTGGGCGGTGCTAATGCGCTAGCTGATGTCTTGTGTGCAGACAAAGATGAGGGGTCCGCGGAGAAGATCACAAATCGAATGAGTTCGAGAGGATACCAGTGAATCCGCGTTCAGCGTAAAGTTTTGGTATTCAGATTGGACGAAGACAAAAAGGGCAAAGAGAGTTGGTTCGCCGAAGACCATTGGGTAACCGGGGACAAAGAGGAGAGGGTCAGATGGCCGATCACCATGTCTAAAGTTTTCGTATATCGTCACATACCGTTGTGTTCGACTTGAAGAAGTCGTCGAGTCCTTTGTCAATCGTCGCGTGTGTCGACTTGGAGGGACCGAGCAAGAGCGACGACAAAGTCATGGCAGTGTCCCCCAGGCCGGGAAGGAGGCAAACGCGGAAAAACTCGGCCGATCACTCGGTAATTGACGCCCACTACCAGTGGGACGGACGTGGTGACAAAAGGGCTACGGTAATCTACGAGAACTTATGCAAGGAATTTACGTATACGGGTACCGCCGCGCTGTCAAGGGAGTATGAAACTCACGGAAAGTTACGCGAGCGGGGTGGGCACTGGGAACTTCCAAAGTGATTGCAGTCTGCGATGCTACCGCTGGTTTCACGGGGGATCACTCCCTCAGAACCTACAAACTGTCTCAGTCTAACGAGTGGACTGGCGTGTTCCGGGTCGGTGTCTCGATTACAGACACGCAAAGCTAAGGTTTGGTTTGTCTCGCTAGATATGAGCTAGAAGATATAGTGGTCGAATGATATAGCAAAGGCTTGTTGTTTGTCATCCGAATTCAGCGCAAACATGGAGTGCGGTCCCGCCCCTACACGCCGTCCTGAGCGACTTCGCATGCGAACCTCGCACGTACAATCCGAATGAGGAGGTTGCGCCGTCTGTGGGTCCAAGTGGTCTCAAACAAGCTGCGGCTGTAACGATGGATCGACTTGACCGAATTGGTCCTTGGGCGTTATCCAGCGCTCTCACTCTTTTGTTCTCTCTCGCTCCCATGTTCGTGATAAACTCGCTGATTGGTCGTTTCTCAGCCCCTTATCTGATCTATGTTCACCAAGGAGTGCATTTAGCGGGGAAAATAAGGTTCTATTGCCAGGACGGATTCGGTCCAATTGTTTTATCTCCATTCCTTTTGTTTCTCGTTGGGTTTGTTCACAAGTCCCGGGTTTCCGTTTCTGTTCTGAAGAGGGTCTATAAGTAATGCGCTTGGACGCTGATTCTCGATTCCTACAACCACTGGGAGGAAACCAAGACCATCACTCCACCGATGACTACAGCGACTCCCAAATCTCACCCACGTCCCAGACCTCCTCTTTCACCTCTACGGCTCGACAGCATATCCGAACTCCCAGAAAACCAGTCCTCGCCCTACATGAATCTTGGTGCCGAGACTCCCTGCTCTATCTTGAAGCCATTGCATACACCACCCGGAGCTCTCCTCGCCGACGAATGGGCAAAGTCTGGCTTGGCTGCGAACACAAACGTTCCCGCTAGGCGAAGAAGTTGGAGATCAAACTCTTGGTCGGGAAGCAGGTCGAAGGGAATGGCTAGGTTTCAGAAGGAAAAGCTGGACACGGATTGCGGTATCTGGTGAGGTCACACATACCTTCATTCGTATTCCATTGCTCACATCAATGTAGTTTCGATCCCGCAACCAATCCAAGAAAAGTCCTTTGTTGTGGACAGTGTTTCTGTTTTGATCATCTCATGGATGTATGTTCATCCTCGTGTCCGAATCTAACCCTGATATCGCATCGCTCACCCGCTCTTCAGTGGCTATCGTCAAACAAAAACTGTCCCGCATGCAACGCTAAATGCTCTCCTCCAATCTCCCCTTCTGCTTCAACGAGCGGTCTACCTATGACTCCACCTAAAAGCCCACCTCCTTCGATTACACCCACAATGAACTCTTTCCCTACACCTCCGCCGTCGGCAACCACCATCAGTTTCGAGAATTATCAAATACAATCCATCGCCATTCTCGAGCGTGAATTACCACCTCGTTCTTTTTCTCCTTTGTCGTCGTCGATCATCGGTGTTGTATCTGGACGCACTCCGCTTTTCCCGCCATCTCTGTGGGCGGCGGTCGGTAACTTCTTGATGTGGTCTGCGCTAGCTTTGTTCGTTTCTGTGTTTGTCCCATCCGTTCTGTAATTTCGACCTTCTTTGCCCAGCCTTTGGATCCTGTTCGTTGCAAACCAACCCTGTTGTACTTTTATTGTATCACCAGATGACACTTTGTTTGAATTCTTGAGGGGATTTGAAACGGGCTCTCCCACGGCAAATCACCATCGGAGTGGTGTTTTTTTTTTCTCATCGGACTCGTTGCGTTGCCTGTCTCACGGGTGGGCAGCTCTGTGTACGGGTTTGCGGTCCGACTGGGGATTGTCGTGGAGGGTCTGTGGGTGTTTTTTGAAGGTTCCGAGCGATCTCATGGGATACGAATGCGTCACTTCGGATATCTATGGGGCTGGCTATGGACATCCGGTGATAGGTTTTACTATGGTTGTACGGATTTTCTCGGGAGATCTGGCCGCAGATGAAGTTTGGATCTCCCGTATCGTTGGCCGTGTAGTACCAAGTTCAATTACATTAGGATTTTTGTAATACTTGCATAAAATCCGGGTCGGCGGGTGTTGAGGACGAAAGTCCGGCAGGAGAGATGGAAACAGGTCCGGTCAACGCAGGAGAATAATTTGGACGAATCCCTTCCGTCCAAAGCCTAACATACTCCCGAGCAGCAGTCCAATGTACAGGAGGTTGCTCGCGCACAACAACAGCCTTCCATCGTTTCCTAGCGGCGATAGCGGGCTGGTCGTACCTCTCGTCGACGTGCCAGGTCTTGGGAGCTTCGACTTCCTTGTTGAAACCTCATTCGGTCTCGGTTGGCCCGAATTCCGCACCGGGGTGTTCGGCTTCCAGGTTGGCGACTTCTTGTTCGGAGCGGAGGGAGTGGAATTGGGCCACGGAGGTCACGTACGCGCGGCTGAGGAGTATTCCGTGCTCCTGATAAAGGTTTGGAGCGGAGCGAACAGTAATGGAGAGACGACAGGTCACGTTTCACGTCCTACGGACGAAACACGATGTGTATTCACTCCTCCGGCTTAGGATTCTGTGTCCTCTGTCGCAATCTCGTCCAAGCCTTCCCACGAGCAGGGTGTTCATCTTCAATTTCCCTCCCTTCTACCAACGTCGTTGGTCGGAACGCCTCAAACGGACGGTCCCAGAAGAACTGCTTCCTCAGTTTGTCCTCCACATACACAACCGTAAGCGGTTTGTCGGTGATAGCCACCGGTTTTATTAGGGGACGCGGGAGGTCGAACCCCGAGCGGGAAGAGATAGAGGAGGGTTTCCAAGCACGGCCTGGAACCATGCTGGCTCGCGTTTTAAGTATCATGCCTTGAGTGGACGCGAAGCTTGGGAGGCGACGCGCCCGACCACTGGAGGGGTTGAGAGGGTAAGAATCTTTGTCGTGGAACCAGACCAATGCTGTCCAGCACTCAGCATGGTGCGATGAACTGCCGACGGTGGCTGCCTGTTGCCTCGTCCACGGTCCTCCTTCGCGCACCGATCTGTGGAATTAGGCTGCGCGCCGCGTTTTGTATCAAATTATCACCACCCAGTTGCGTATTATCGATCCGAGAAACAGCGACGTTAGTTCTATATATTATCACCAGGCGTACCTAACGATGGGTACGACCGGGCCTTGAATTCATCATTTGGAAAGAGAGCGCCGGGGTGGATGGCATTGGCGACCGCAAACGTGGGAATCGTCGCGGTCACATGACCGGCGCGACAAGGGCGGGTGGAACTTGAAGGAAAATATCAACCATTTGGTCAACAGGTGTCCACCCCTCTCCCTCCCCTCCGCTTCTCTCCGCTCTTTTTTCCGCGCGACACTTTTCATTCCTTAACCTACCCACACACAAACACCGAGAATATGGCGACCAAAAGGAGGGCAGCCCCTCGACCCGAGTTCAGCATCATCGGTGATGAACAGGAGCGTCACCGAATACAGCTCGAACACAACCTACAGAATAAAGACTTGTCCATCGATCTCCTGTCCTCTCAAGGTGACTACTCGGTCGAGTACGCTAGGCATGCGGAGAGGTCGCGTTCACCGTTTTCGTATCGGTCTTTTGCACATCAGGACCCTTCGGTGGACGATCAGAGCCAGGCTAATCCCTGGTCTTATCGGACTGTTGACGATGACGACGAAAACGGTGTTAACCCTTATGCTGGGGAGACCCTTTCTACCGCTGCTCACCACGCGAGTGCTGTCACACTAAGTGCTGGGTTGGGTCTACGTAGGGGGGATGACACACGAAGTGGTGCTGAATTCGACCCTGAGCGCCCATTGCAAAACATCATGTCGGGTGCTGAACGACTCAGCATATTTGGGAACAACACAACGTCTAAGTCAATACACAATGTGGGTTTTTTTCCCACTGACGCACTTGTTCAGAAATTTACCTGACTTACCGCAGAACCCACCCTTGATGTTCGACCCCCTTGTCACCGACGATTCTGGCCATCTAGATATGGTGTTGAGCACCGGCCACGCGCCACCTCGTACCCTCAACGCGGGTCTTAGATCTCCCCTCGCCTCCTCTTCCTCCTCTTCCTCTGATTCTCCCCATCGATCATCCCGCCGACCCAAACTCTCAGATGGTTTAAGCCGTGCCACATTCTCCCCTAAACGACCACGAAATCCTCAGCCTTTTGCATCCCCTCGTGCTGAACGCTCGAACAGTACGAGAAATGGGATCTCGCATTCACCGGGTCGGGTTAGCTTCGATATCCCCACACCTCGCGCGAAGTCGCACTCGAAGATGCGCCCTCAGGTCTACGTGCAGCCTCCAACTCCGTCCGGTGCCAGCTCCAAGTTTACCAAGATGGCCAAGGGTTTGGCGAAGGAGATAGAGAGCGAGCGTGAGAGGTTACAGAACAGGATTGAGGAAGACATGGCCCCAACCCCTCCGAGAGAAAGGCCGCGATCGAAAGGTAATCCAGCTTTGTGGTCCAGATTCCAGCTTGGGCTCAATTGTTCGCCACTCGCAGTTGTGGGCCGTAAGGGAATCGTCAAGCCGAGTTCCAAGTCGCGCGTATATCTTCCAGATATCACTGGCCTCACTAGTGCTGTGGAATCTCCTGCCAGGGTTCGACTTGACTACCACCGCGTAAATCCCGCAGACAGGGAAATGCAAAGTAAGTGTTTCTTCCTGAACCACCAGCGTGTACCGGCCCCTAATTTTCTCATCAAGAACATATCATAAATACCTTGGGCATCGTGCAATCAAAGTTGACCTACCTAGAATCTGAGCACAATATTTCTCGTCGCCGTGTCCAGGAACTCGAATTGGAGCTGGAACAGTGTAAGAAGGACGTTGCCAAAGAGCGCACGAAGGTTCTGCAGATGGAGATAGAAGATGTTGAGCGTCAGCATGCGGCCACCATGAAAGCTTACGCTGACCGAAAGGGAAAAGGCAGAGCGGTCCCCTCATCTCCAACCGCTGAGGACCATGCGCGATACCGTGAAGCCGTTGAAGAGAAGAAAGGTGAGGAATGGAGGGAGACTTGTTGGCTTTTACTGACAGCCTACTATGCAGCTCTCGAAGCACTCGTTTCTTCCCTCAGGAACCATCTCACCCGTCTAACTTCGGAACTCACCTCACATACAGCTCTCCTTGCCGAGCTCAGGACCCTGAGGGACGCGGATACGGAGGCCTTGCAAGCAAAGAGCGAGGAAGTCAACATATTGAAGGACAAGGTCGAAGGTTTAGCTGGGGAAGTCGAAGTTCTCAAAGGTGTTGTTGAGGAGGGCTTGAAGGAACGTCGGATGCTCCGTGAACAAAGTATGGCAACTACGGAAGAAGACCACCGTGCGGGTCGCACCTCGGAACCCGCTCTCAATGCCAGAGTTCAACCACCTCGCGAGGAGGAATCCGAAGAATCTTCTGAAGAGTCTGAGGACGAATCTGTCGAGGATTCGATATCCGCCTCTCGTTCGCTGCTCCTCCGCCCCAGCCCCGCTACCGAGAGGACCACAAGGACAGATTACGCCACCCTTGGCACCCAAAGCCAAGCTACTCGTCCGTTCGTCACAGATGAGGAACTGGAGAGAATTTCTATCGAGTTGAGTGAGAGGAGATCTGAACGCTCCAGATCTTCCTCTGTCGCCAGTTCCGTCAAATCTCTCCCGAGGTCTCTGACATACGCCACCGAGCGCCCCGACTCACCTTTCCTTCGCGGATCCGCCCAGTCTGCTCCTCCAGACCTGGCAAGAAGCGAGCACCGCTCTTCTCCTGAGCTTGACCCTCGAATCCCTGATCCGCGATACCGAGTCACCCGGCCGACGGCACCGAAGCCCTCTACGTACACTGCTAGAGTTCCCGCTGGTACGCATCCTTCTCGCCACGACAGAAGGGAAGACGCGGGGGCCCATGACCACGCCGCCCTCGAAGAACTGGAGAGTGGTCCATTCCCCCAGATCCGGGGCGAACGACTTGAACGTTTGTTCTTCTCGGCTCCAGACCACAATGCTAAGTCGTGTAACGTTTGCAATCGGCGGAAGCGCAACCGTGAAGACAAGGGTAATGGGAAACGACCGTCGTGGTTGTTGAGCAGGTTTGCTGCGGATATGAAGTCGCGGATGCCGGGCATCGGAGTCGATGGCGATGATGAGGGATTCGCGGAGGGCCTAGAAGAGGAGATTATGGCTAGGGAAAGGAGATGGCAGGAACGGGATAGAGATCCACCCCAGACTGTCCTGATGAGGGTTGTGAGAGAACTTGAGGACGATTTTACTCATTATAAAGGGTATGTTGAAGACCTTACCTCAGATCCCGCAGTTCGATGACTCACCTGATCGCCGATCCAGAATCTACATCGAGCTCTCCGACCAGTACAAAGAGATGGACGCCATTTCGAACGTTGTGAAACGAAATGTTGTCGCTCAACATCTTAAAGAGGTGATCGATGTACTTGAACAGAAGGTTCGTGAACGTTCTCTCCAACCCGCACCCCCCACTCGCCTGGGAAATACGTGAGATTGACGAAATCGTAACTCGACAGGGTGATCAAATTGCGTCTCTGTACGACTTGCTGTCGTTTCAAGACAAACCCGTTGACGGTCTCGCCGGTCGAGATAACACGCGGAAGCCTAGCGGAAGCGTGAAGACGTGGTGATCCTTCCCTCAGGGTTTACCCCCATTGCACACTTGGTGCAATTGTATCTATAGGATGTAAGTAAAAATGATCTAGGGGGTACCCTCGTAGAAGCTCGCCGTACAAAGCCTTGATATCGATTATACTTAGCTTATTTTCTTTCTTGGACATCTCAGTTCCACACAACACAACGTAGTATATATCGTACCAGTTACTGTACATACAGGCCGTCTCATTAGCATTCTCCTTTTATTTCGCACAATACGATCTCAAAAGCATGGTTTTCGTCTCTTTGGTGTTTCTACTGGGGCTTCGTCGGGGTTGGTTTTAAAGCCTATACGCCCGGACGAAGGACCCCGGCAAATAAGCGCGGAGGTTCGGTTTGTACTCTCACCAGCCATTTTTGCCTCCAGACCCGAAATTCGTTCGACCGACACAAGGGGATTCACTCCACGAACTCGCAGAAACCTGTTGACCGTGGAATAAGGAACCGAGAAACGACGCGGGTGAGTATATTCTCGAGTTTCCATGGACGCCAGAGCCCTGTACAGGGTACTTGCATTATAACGTGGATAAGTTATCATATATCGTACCTCAGGCCACTTGTGGATATGGCATCGAACCGGGACGCACGCATGTAGTATGACGCCGCTCGCAAGCTTCTATAGGCTTCACTGGGGACGATAATTTCACGGGAACAGACAGTTTATTGTGAAATGAATGTGCAAGTAAAGGGGTGCAAGGGATTCTGAGATTACTGAACTCTGCCCATCTTTTCATCGGCGGTGATGGGGAATTACCTTTCGATGTAGGCTGAGCACCTCCGCCGAACGCTCACGCACGCTTACTGTATATAGATAATCAATGGCTCAAGACGACCCGGAAATTTGGAGTTCCCCCGTTTCTCCTGGCTTGGCAGGTTTTACATCTGCGGTAGCGATTCTGTGGTCTGTGCCGGGCAGGAACCTCCCAACGCTTGCCAATTTTGGGATCCACTGCAGAAACGCTGAGGTTATCGCCACCGCAGTCGACATTTCCGGGAGCCCTGGGTCGGATTGTAAGAAAATGGGAACAACGATGTAACTCCGAGATAGCGAGCGACTTGCCGTAGACCTGACCGAGGTTACAGCCGAGGAGGCCCCTACAAGGTCATCGGAGAGCTCCAAGGGGAAGCACTGTGCTCCTAGGAGACGGTATTTAAGTGCGAGATAACACAGAAGGTGAGTTTTAATATCGCAGCTCCGTCGGCTAGCTTACGCTCAGCAGAGTGCTCATGAATATCTTTGAAATCAGAAACTAAGTCCCGTAGGAGAGGATACGGGGGCTCTCCGCGGGAAGACTTTGGCTCATCGAAGAAAAAAGTCTGATGGGATAGTATTCCTGCTGCTTCTACAGCTCCGGTGATTGCAGGCAATGGAGTAGTTTTCCGTTGGGGAACTGATGAGTTTAAAATTGGTTTCGTTTCGATAGACCATTTTCCCACAGTATATCGCCCCAACTCGTTTGATCCGATGCCGCGATGTCGGGGTGCCGGGCCCCACGGTAAACAAGGAGCAGGCCGTATTCGGTAGAAAACGGTCTATCGAAACTCAAACAGCTGCAGTACCGCTGGATTGGGGAGAGTGGACTGACATTGGGCATGGAGATGTGTCAGTGTGCCTCCGAGGCGCATGACAGCCCATGTCACGACATTGGAATCCATGTGGTCTTGACCGCTGAAGCAACTTGAAAGTGGACAAAGCGTTAGAAATGGAGGGATCTCGGTCGTGGAGCGGGCTAAACAAACTCACCTACGTCCCTTTCGCCTAGAATTGCATCCAGGTTAGATCACATGAATGACCATATGGAACGAGGGAGGGGTAGGAAGACGAAGAGGGAAGCGGGATAATTTAAGTACCTGTGTTCCATTTCGAATGAATGGGGTTGAGACGTTGACTGACCGCAGAGACTAAGACCGAAGTTACAATTGACTGCTGTCAATGGGGTGTGAACTTGACAGAGAACGTGTGCGCTGGTTCCTGCGAAAGCAAGGAAATCGCAACCGCCCAGGCTACAAAAGCCCTCCAGAATTCTCCAATAGTTCTCCAGGTCCCCCCTCTCTCACTCTCAACGACTTCGAACCCAATCCTCTGATAATGGTCCGCACACTTCGTGTCCCTGCATGAACTATAACCGGGATTCTGATCGCCATTTTTGTTACCAGCAATCCTCTGTCGTGCTCGTCAACAACAATACGTGCAGCACTTGCGGCCGCGACTGCGAGAGGTATGTTGCTCGGTGTTGCGTTCGTCGCGTAGGGCGTACGCTGATCCCCATTCAACAGCTGTCAATGCCAAACGTGCTGCTGCTAAACGCACTGTACAATCGCCCTTGCCTTCATACGTACCACAATATCTGACCATGAATAAGTTGCAACCAATAAAGCCTTGAAATTTGTCCCCTATTGTTAGCGAGTTCCGAAGCTCATCACCCGTTGCATTCAATCGGGGGTTTCCTGCCGTTGATCACTCCGGAAGATGTTGATAAGTCAAAGTGGTTTCGTGCACCTACCTCCAAGTGCCAACCCATGCACGATGGACGTGTAGCGACCGGGTGTGCAAGGAAGCCTTCAGATGCAGCAGTCAGCCTGGCCGACGAAGCAAAGGGTGTCTTGAACCGGTCGGTTTGTTCGTGCTCCTTAGAATATGAAAGGATTCGGGGACCCATCTGTAGACATCCTCGGTAGCGTCGGAATAGAAGACATGACCTTTTTCCATTATTGTCGAAGATTTGACCGCAATCTTCGTCGAGATTCGGTGTCTTGATATGCTGACTTTTTCCGGGGGCGGAGCCATTTTGACCGACATAATAACTCCGGGTATACATTACCGGCCCGCTTGGCGTGTGTGGTGGTATAGTCGGGGGGCGAGGATGTGGTCGTCCTTGGGATAATGCCTCGCAAGGATGTCCATGGCCTTGATGATATGGACAATCACATCGCCATGCGTAAGATAACCATCACGACGTGCAGATCATCCCTCTTTCTCTTCTACCACCACATACCTCCCTCAGCGCCTAAATCGAGAACACCTATTTTCTGTATAATCTTTCGCTATGTCTCACATAGCTCCTGCCGACAACCCGCTAGGGACAGAAACTGTTGTACAGTCTGCCTCCCGACCAACTGGCGCTGAT
>Ga0307515_10005995_pt1 | contig 24469 bp, 17 predicted proteins | sample 17_EM_MG_FD_194513 | JGI IMG/M metagenome (GOLD analysis project Ga0307515, IMG submission 194513) | Populus trichocarpa ectomycorrhiza microbial communities from riparian zone in the Pacific Northwest, United States - 17_EM | ecosystem: Host-associated > Plants > Roots > Unclassified | place... | reverse complement strand
GCAAGCCCGAGGAGCTTATAAGGGGTGGCCAAGGCCTAGCCGAAGGCTAGCCTTGGCAGCCCCTGAGAGCTCCCGGGATGTAGCCGAGTAAGGGACCAAAAGTACCCTTACACTATAATATAGAGGTAATAGAGAAGATAAAGGGCTTTTAGCTTATAGTATTTTAGAGATAAGTAGACTTAGAGAAGTATATATTATCGCTAAAGTTAGGACTATAAGCTCTTGGACCCTTTGGCAGTATGTCCGTGCACAACGACCCGCGGAGGGTCTGATTTATGAGATAACGCAGAACAGCGATATAAAGAATATTACCGACATGCCGATCAAACGTCATTTTCACAAGCAACGAACGTCAATACATAACCAAAAGAAGAAAAAACAAAATCAGTGTCGGCGGTACCCCGAGAAAGTGCTATTGCAACAGCTAGACACCAGCATTAAAAACTCCCGTAGTAATTCTCTATACTCGTCCATGTACCAAGTGCAGTAGATATAAAGCAAATATAAACATGAACCCGGAAAAACAATTCCTGAATTCCTTGTTCCGTGTTTGAAGCCGAACGCGTGAACCGAACAAGCTCCACGCTTCCGCTCGTCCTGCGCGAAAGGCAACTTTAACGTTTAGTGTCTGGGGTAACGTGAGCTTCTTCCCTCATGGGCGGCTATCCTGGCCTTGAAAAGGGGGAAGGGACAGGGTACGATGCATCCGCGGGTACTGGCAACAAATGATACACCTGCGCGAACCTGAGGTCGGATGACTGCAAGCTTTTCTGATCTTCTCTGCTGCCTTTCTTTCACGCGTCTGTTCCTTTTTGCCGCTCTTTCCACCACATCACTCCTCCTTCCCGTTGTTGCTATAAGCCTTTTAGCAATCCACGGAGCGCGTCTTTATGCATACCTAGAACAGCGCGTGTGAGGAAAGAAGGGAGGACGAGTTGGGTTCCGGAATAGAAACCCTCGGCGTTTTCTCCCACCTCAACTTCAGGTCTACCAATTTCCCAAATCTACTGCATCCACCTTAATTCTCAGTCTGCCTCTGAAAGGGCGCACACACCTCATACCTCATACCTCATAATGTCTGCAAAATCAATGCAAGGCCCCGGCGGGAAACAGCCCGCGTCGGCGGCCACGAACCTCATCGGTAAGCTCGGCCACGAAGAATTGGCAGGTTCTGTGGTGTGGAGACTGTATGCTAACTCTGGGCGACACAGCTGGCGGAGGAGCTGGCATGATGGAGGCGCTCGTGTGCCATCCGCTTGGTACGTCCTCCCTCACCCAAGCCCGAAAAGCAGCTGGGACACAGTTAAGCCCGCCAAACAGACACAATCAAGGTGCGCATGCAGCTCTCGCGGCGAGCGCGAGCACCAGGCGTACGTCCCATATACCATCCCCTCTTCCCCCCCCACCAGCCAGCCGAAATTGACAAACAAAACCCGCACAGGCACCCCATCGCGGCTTCATCAGGACCGGCGCCGAAATCGTCAAGCGCGAGACGCCGCTCGGGCTGTACAAAGGGCTCGGCGCGGTGCTCACGGGCATCGTGCCCAAGATGGCTATTCGCTTTACGAGCTACGAGTGGTACAAGCAGCTGCTGGCAAACAAGGACGGAACGGTGAGCGGGCAGAGCACGTTTCTGGGTGAGTGGAGAGAATCGCTGTGTCCCAGCAAATCCCCGTGACGCTCCTGCATCTTGAACCCCACAGTCACGACTACGCGGAGCTATAGAGCGCCTTGCAGACTCCAAAACCCCAATATAATTTTTTTTTCTCCGTACAAGAATAATTTAATATCCAATTGATCCAGAAACTAACCGCACCCCCAGCCGGTCTCGCGGCCGGCATAACCGAAGCTGTCGCCGTCGTGACACCAATGGAAGTCGTCAAGATCCGGCTGCAAGCCCAGCACCACTCGATGGCGGACCCGCTCGACATTCCCAAGTACCGCAACGCGGCGCACGCGCTGTACACGGTTGTGAAAGAGGAGGGCGTCGGCGCGCTGTACCGCGGCGTCTCGCTAACCGCGCTGCGCCAGGGCAGCAACCAGGCCGTCAACTTCACCGCGTACTCGCAGTCACGCGCCTGGCTGCAGGCGTACCAGGGCAAGACGGACCTGCCGGGGTATCAGACCATGTTTATCGGGCTGGTTAGCGGCGCGATGGGACCGCTGAGCAACGCACCGATTGACACGATTAAGACAAGACTGCAGAAGACACCCGCGGAGCCGGGGCAGAGCGCTGTACAGAGGATTGTGAATATCTCCAAGTAGGTCCCTTTTTTTTTGGGATCCCCGTTCACTTGCAGCCTAGAAGGCGGAATTCAGCGGGAACGAGACGATGGGAGATGTGCGGTGCTGATGTGTTTGGCAGGGATATGTGGAAACATGAGGGTAGCAGGAGTTTCTACAAGGGAATCACGCCGCGTATTATGCGCGTCGCGCCGGGCCAGGCAGTTACGTTTACCGTGTATGAGTATCTGAAGGGGGTGCTGGAGAAGGGGAGAGATATGCTACCGGGCGGGAAGTACGAAGAGTGACGATACTACTCCATACACCGGGCAAACTATGCGGAAAGGGCTAAATGGATAATACGGTAAGTAAGAAAAAATTAGAGGAAAGGAGGCTGAGATACTTAGCTTGTGAAAATGGGCGGATTGGGCTGAGAAGGGTTGGTAAAAGTGAGATATTCCTCTTGTTGGACACGCTTGAGAAGTCGGCTTAATTGCATTGGGCGCATAGAGAAAATTGGTTGCATAAGCGCTTCTTCATCGCGTAGATACTCTATCGAAGTGCATATCGCTTTTTAAGCCCCCTATGCTCACGGTTCTCCCGCCCGTTTATGAATAAAGTCACAGGCTGAGCTAGCAGCCCTTCCAAGACATCCATCTCTATCATCTAGCACGAGTATACTTAAGCGTGGAGTGTGTTCTGCCTGGACATCCCGAAACGCTATTATAGGCTTAACGCTTTCCAGGTCGCTTTGGCCTCGCGAATCCCGTCTTCGCCTCCGTTTGTTGCTTGAATTCGTCTGCGATTGTTTGTGCGGTGACTTCATCTGGATTCGTAGCCTCAATCTGGTACAGAAACCAGTTAGCAAGCTCTACACGGAATTCCTGAATATCACTACAAGGAAACACTCACTCTCTTCGCAATAGTGATCCCAGCTTCACCCTGTGCGAGTTGGATGACTATGCTACGTGACGCTGCGTACAGCATCCGCTCCTTGATTTTGGATGTGCTCGGGCAAGTCGATATGAAGATTATCGGAGCGTCCGAAGTGGTGTGTTTATAGAACGAGAATCGAGGTTCGGTGGACGATATCGAGGTCGAGAGGGTAGCAGGAGTCGCTGACGACACGGAAGCCAGCTGGAGCGTTTCGTTGGCGACATCGATTTTCTGCATCGAAGTCAGTACAACCTCGGCAGCGCGACACCACGGCCGTCACGGCGAGTGGAAAACAGAACGGCATACCAACTGCACCAGATTCCCCTCCCCTGCCGCACTCAACCCCGCAATCGCCTCCCTGACCCCCTCCTCCGCCTGCATAGCGATGCGGCCGCCCCCGCCCCCGCCCACCAGTCCCTTCCCCGCCGTGCCCCTGCTCTCCAGCGCCTCCGCCTCCCTGATGTCCTCGAGATCCTGCTCCTCTTGCGTGAGCGGGTTCGCCGCCTCGCCGTGCGCCTCGTGCCGCCGCCACCCGGCCTCCGTCAGCTCCTCGGCCTCGGTCGCGAACAGCGTCTCGCCGAAGTTCTCGGACCCCAGCTCGCGCGTCAGCGTCAGCTGCGTCGACGCGAATAGCATCTTCTGCCGCACCGGCGCCGCATTCGGCACGTACGTTATCGCGGCCAGCGTGCCCGTCGACGGGCCGCTCGCCGCCGCGGGGCTGTCCGCGCGCCGCAGGATGATGTAGAGTGCGGCGTTTTGGGTCAGGTGGGGCTGGAGGGCGGCGAGGTCACCGAGGAAGGTGGAGGTGGTGGAGGGGATGGTGGCGCCGGGGATGATGGTTTCGTTGGAGATGCTGGCGAGGATGCCGCGTTGGGAGGGTGTGCTGAGGAGGGTTTGGAAGGCGCTGTGGAGCTCCGCCGTGGCTGGGGTGGGCGTTAGCTAGTATTTAAAATGGTATGGAAATTAATTTGGAGCATAGCTGTACCGGATATGCCAGACTGCATGGTGGTGCTTGTTCAGTTGTTATGGAGGGGTCGATGGTGGGGCAGGGCTGAGAAAACACCAGATGTCCGAATGGATGCCCTCGATGCTCCGGGGCTACAGTATGAATTTGAAGTTGCAATAAGAGGAGGGGCGGGTCTTTAGGACAGGGACCAGGCACTGTTGCACGACTCTCTGGTGATGGCGGAGGATTTGTGGTTGTGTTTCGAGGTTGCCGACAAAGCTTGGCCGCAACAACGCAATCTCTACCGATCAACGGGTGTACTCTCCGCTCACTGGTCAATATAGAAGACGGTTTTTCAAACGATGGGAGTCTCTCATCGCGATCTTGCCGCGTCGCTTGAATTTGGCGCGCTTAGGAGTCGTATATATTGTAACCAAAGTCGTGTATAATAACCAAATCAATAAGCCGCTTCTACGACGATGAGGACGACGGCTTCCTCCCCCTCCTCCTTCTCCTCCACCCCCTACGTAGCCGCGAGCCTCCTGCCGGCTCGAATGACATCGCGGGTCGTAATCGACGATCTGGAAGTGTGATACAAAGTCATCAAATTGTAAGGTGGTGAGAGAAAGGGTAGGCGAGCTCTCCCGCGATCGGTTCAAATAACCTCATCGCTGCGGGCACTACAAAATCAACTACTCTGTTTTCGGCTTAACGATTGTCAACGATGAGTGCAGTGTTTGGCTCACTAAATCTAGTCACTAAGAAGTAACTTTCTTAATACTAAAGCTTTATTACTATATTCTATTCCTACACGTTTTTACCGCGGGTAATTATATTAATTATTATAATTAGTTAAATTACACAATAATCATAACTTATATAACTAATAGAATGGTAATATGCATCTCTGGAGCAGCGTCCTCCACGGGTGGCACGCGTCACCGAAAGAAGACGTCAGAGTGAAGTGACCAGTCTCCCATTCGTCATCATCCCTATCCCGCAGCTGAGGGTCTTACACGGTGATACGAAAAGGGCTTTGGTCGGCTCAGGCTTCTGTCTAACCATTTACCGACTAATTACTCAATTGTTAGTATTCAATGGTTCCAAGGCTCTGAACTGAGAAGCTTCGACATACTAAATCAAAAAGTACCTATCTACTATATATTATGTACCACTGTTGGCAATTTTTCTAGCGCATTCATCAATTTTAACCCGTACTTCCGGGGATGCCACATAGGCCTTTGCTAATTTTTCAACCTCTTCTAGTCTGTCGCTGGATGCTAGGTCAATGGATCCCAGATTGCCTTTCTCCTGAAACCGAAAGGATACATTCTCATGCAAAGGAAACAACGCAAGAAATTCCTCCCATTTTTCTTCGGTATCCGTCACGCGAGCAACCATATGATCAATGACACTTTGCAGTCCGCTGTTCGGGGCGACAATTTTGCTTGCTCCAGTTCCGATACTTACAATCGCATTGATATTATGTCCTTGAAACTCCGTTGTCGCCTCTCGGACTGCTTCTATGATCAGATTATTGGACGCCATGCCGCCATCGTAGTATTCTTTCCCGGCCACATTGATAGGGGGAAAGTACAGCGGCGCGGCCGACGTCGCTCTGCTGGCTTGGCAAATGGTGAAGTGAGAGACTTCATTGGTGAATGGTATGTAGCTACGTATACGCTCCGCACGAGCCTGATCTTTGACGGTTGCGCAGACAAAACAGCGCGTTGGCAACACGGCTTGGGGTCGTAAAGGTGCCTTGGCTAAAGGAATGTTTTCAGTTCGCAGATTCTCCTTTTCCAGTTCGCTGATATGCTCTTCAAGAATTCTCTTTATTGCGGACTCGAGAGCGTCGCCAGAGTACCATGCTTTATTCCAGAACGCATCCCACCATTTCTTTCCAGGAAGCTTCCAGGTCCCAGTCCGAAAAATTTCTTTGGATAATGACTTATAGGCTTGTTTGCAGGAGCGCAAATCCATGCGAAGTCTGCCCAGCATGATTGCGAGAAGGCCTCCGGTACTTGTTCCGCAAATAAGACTGAAGTAATCGCAGGGCTTAAGTGCGTCAGGCACTTCGGGGGCGTCAATCCGACGGACCGCTTCCATAAGCGTCTCCAGAACAATGATAGAAAATAGACCTCTCACGCCTCCGCCGTCTAATGATAATACATTGACATCACCGTCGACGGAAAGATTATCGGTTGCATTGGTGGAACTCACTCCATTCCACGTTAGTGCGTTATCGATCAATTGCCGCATTGAGCCCAACACCCGAGCTAGCGACTGGTCATTTGCCGACGCAAATCTGACAAGATCTACGTGATTCGTCTCAAGTCCGCGATTCTCTATAGCACTTGGCAAAATCGATTGCTCGCGCGGAACCAGTTCAAAGTCCTAAAAATTGTCAGATATTACAGTCATCACTAGATTGGTCAAATCTACTTTCATAGGACGCATCTTGGTTTTTTTCAACTCGTAGAAGCACACGGTCGGGACTTGGTCTCCCCCAACAGCCTTAAAGTCTTCGTTGATTAAAGGTAATTGGTCGAACAAACGTATAAGCGTTGTTGCCTGATCAGCATAGCCAGAGAGGCCAGGAAGTAGAAGGACGACTCGTCGTGTCGATACCAGCATCTCCTTGATGCGTTCTGGCACCTCACCACCACCATGATATGTGCCAAAGAATGCAAATCCACGAATGCAAGCATGCAGCTCGGCCATCCGGCTCTGAGAATTTCGCTCCGAGGAGGTAGCAACATAGAGCTGTTTAACTAAAGTGCCACCGAAACTGTGAGCTATGAATACTATGGGTACATTGAGCCGATTCGGGGATGTGCGATAGTCTCTCAGGTCCAGAAGAAGGTTGTTGACCAGACTCTCTCTATCATTACTGCCTCTTGTGTAATGATAAACTGCCACTCGCGCATAGGGAAATACTCGAGGAATCGTATCCTTCAGCCAGTTGTACCCCGAACTCCAATGAATCCATGATTTGTCCCAGTGGCCGCCTTCGCCGTGAATCGCGATAATACTGTGCAGAAGAATTTAGCCTAGATTCCAAGTTAGATTGGGTAAGAGAAGGGTTTCTCACTCAAGTTGTGGGTCATCGCCTGCGGGGGGATTGTAGAGAGTGCGGAAACCACTACACTCGTTGTTCAAAGCCGTTGTCAGGGGCCGGCACGTTATGATCCATGACTTAATGCACCAGAAGAGCTTAGCGTTGCATACGGTGGAGAATGTTGGCCCTATGCTAGTTCTACTTGTAGGTTACCCACGAATATGTCATGAATCACACCCCGCAAAAGATTTATTCCGATGACACGGGATAGCGCATGGACCTGCTCAAACCATTACCTTAGCAAGTTTAGACTATTAACCTCTATTATTAAGGGCAGCCTAATTGATATGCGGACACCCCATCGATTGAGTTTAGTTCCTTCCTGATTATGTTATAATATCACGTGAATTTAAGTTGTTTGCATCTGCATCGGTGCGCGACCGCCGCGCGCCCATACCTAGTTAAAACATCACCTCGCATTTGCCTTTCCTATCCCACCCCAGCCTCTAACTGTTGAGCGGCCGACACTTGGAGTAAGGCTGAATCAGCCTGTTGCCGGGCTTAGCAGCGGGCTGATCCGCCACGATTGCTGTGTTGACCGAAAAGACCATTTATTAAATATTATGGCTACCGGGAGGTAAGCATCCCCCCCTTGGGATTACTTTCTAGTTTTGTTCACCTCTTTTGCCTAAATAGCCTGTACTGCCGCCCCTGTGAGAGGTCGTTTCCCAGCGCTCGGGCGAGGCAACAGCATTACCAAGACTCCCCTCGTCACCAAGAGTGTTTGGAAGAGAATGTGTGTCGAAAATGTGACCGATATTTCGATAGCCTAAGTAATCTCAAACACGTAAGTGCAGGCCCGCTTAGTCCTTAGAAGTGTCTGATACTACGATTTATTTGCTAACATATCGGTAATCATCTCTAGCATAAAATGGTCCACTTGGACCCTTCCGTAGAGTGCTATGGCTGCTATAGAATATTCACCACCTACGCTGGCATGATAATCCACTTAGAGTCCGGAAGCTGCGACTCGGGCATCAACATTCTCGACCTAAACGAGTCTGCTGCCTTGTGTTATCAATGGAAACACTATATCGATGAAGAATATCACGATGATATGGTTGAAGGTTACGATTTATATCTGGATTATATGGGTAATTACAATGGTAGTGTGTATCCATTCAAGTGCCCGACATGCGGCACCGGTTTTGCAAAGCTGTCGGGGCTTTTCCAACATATTGGTAGTCAAACCTGCGACCAGCGACTAAGGAATGGAGCAATAGGAAAGCTGATCAATTGGTTGGAGCGTCAGCATAGTAAAAGGTTTTGATAGTGTATTGGAGGGTTTTCCGATAACGAATCTTGAATAGACTTGCTATTTGCCTCTATTAACCATGCTCGATATAGGAACATGATACATACTCTGGCAACGCAAGATAACCGTCACCAGTGAACATAATGTGGTGGGGGCATGTATGGCCAGGGAACTTCGATAGCGATGTCAAGGAGGTTGAAGATGCGCGCATAAAGGACGTTGCGTTTTTAATTATTTATCTGAGTTGCATACCTCACCGACCTAAATCGATATCACTCCCTTGTGCCCTACCATCGAAACCGAGACCAACCCTCCACGTTTAGGTGCATATTCCGAGTTCCATCCATCACATGCCAGTAGCACCCTCTTCTCTCCAAGCGTGTCTCACATTTCTCTTTCCATCATCCTCCATTCCCCTATGGCATAAAAATCCATACCCCCCCAAAAACAAATAACATCAACCCAAAAATAGGCACCAACTCCGGCCCAGCCTTAATCGCCTGCGGATTCCCCACAAGACCTGAGAACTGCGCCACGATGCCCATTGTGAAATTCCGCTCTGCCTCCGCCAACGCAATCGTCGTTAGGTTTCCGCACGCCTGGTTCAGAGCCTCGTCTCTAGTTAGCGCGGGCAGTTTTAGGATGGCGGTGTCGAGTATTTTGGCTTCGATAATTGTGCCGACGGGCGAGGCTTGGAGGAAGGCGGAGCGGTAGGTGCTGTTTTCGCCAATGGTGGAGAGGTTAGCGGTGCGGGCGTAGTCGAGGCATTGAGAGTCGGTGGGAGCGGAGGTCTGGCGAACGGCGAGTACGGCAGCGTATTTGTCTGGTGCGGCGATAACGGCGGTGTGGAAGAGGGATAGGAGGAGGATGATGTTGGTGAGGAGCGAGTTGTGCATTTTGCTGTAAGAAATCCAAAGTGTATTAAGCCAAGAAAAGCGAGCCAGTCACTGAGAAGAAATGAATGAATGAGAAGAACGACGAGAAGATGGAAAATCAAGTCATGTCGACGACAGGGCAGGAATATGTGAGATTTCATGTCGAGAGCTAGGGGTCGGACTTCTGACGAAACAGGGGACTGCCGGGTTCGAGACAAGGGTGTAATGCAGGGCTGAGGCACAGATCGTCGCATGTCGCACATCGCATGTCACACTTAGCGCCGACTGTGTGGATTACCATTGTGGACGAAGTGAATCAGCATCGTGACATGTAAACGCGACGTGTGAATTGACAATACGAAATGAAAAGGCCATCTCTAGGCACTATCATCTTCTCATAAATCAGACGCTCCGTAGTAAGCGAGTTAGAAGGGTAACAGAAGCGTACTCGCAGATTGGCAGCAAATAAGGGTTCTGTGAAATATGAAAACGAATATACTCCTCCAGATGGCGCCCTTATCTCCTCCAATAATTTCTGTTCCCAACTCTTGGCCGGAGAATGGTTCGCTGAATCGGCCGCCGAGTCACTATTTTGCAGGCGGGCAGCCTGTGCACAGCGGCATGTGGACGGCTTGGCTGCAGGTGGCGCCGTGGATCTTCGCGAATACCGACGGGGTGTGTTAGGGTCACGTGCGGCTCAGCGACTCAGCAGGCGCCAATAACGGGTTAGCCACCCAAACGAGACAGCCACCCATTCGAGACAGTGCACGGACTCTCGCCAAAATCAAGATCAATTTGATATCAAAATCAACAACCCAAATCTACCCTATTATTTGTTAAGTGATAGCGATTTAGGGGTGGTAGAGGACGTATTTTGATGTTTTGATTTTGATTTTGGTAGGAGGTCCGTGCATTGTCTCGGGTGGGTGGCTGTCTCGTTTGGGTGGCTAACCCGTTACCAGCGAAATGCCACTAAGCGAGCCACCACAGCTTCGCCCTCAACTGCAGTCGCAGCAACAACCCCGTAAGCTGCTTCTAATTGACAAGCCCACAGAGGAGCAGATGAAGGCCTGGTCGCTGGAAGTTTATGGGACTTACCGTAAGTCTAACTATTTTTGCCGATGTTTTGTGACATTGCACCTAACGAGTGCGACCCCCGAGCCCACCGTTAACGGCAGAACAAATTAGCGAGGCACTGGATAGCTATTAGAGCGGTGTTATGTGCATACCCTCTGCTGAGTCTTTTCTCTCTTCTTCTGAGAGTGATGAGGAATGTAGGATCTATGCTAATTGCATATATTCTTAATTTTTGAGAATCGTAGCTGTCTGATAGGTGCCCGCTATTCTACAGTGGCGGCCAATCGGAGTGTGAGATAAAGTGCTTCCATAGCGGGGTAATTGCCGGAGACTAGCTTAGAGATAAGAACCCTATACCTATACTATAAGAATCAGGTCAAGATTAAGTGGTACTAAGCGTAGCATGAATATAACGGATTCTATGACGGGGCTCCTAAGTCGGTTACATTCTAGATCTTGGATCCTAGATCTAGGGCGACAAGCTGCGCGGGTAACATTAGTTAAAGAGTTACGACGACCCCTATCAGGTCGGCCGAATCCTCAAGACCGTCGACCTCGACCTCGACCTATAGTTGGCCAACTACATACCGCTGAGCTGACAACGAGGGCAAGAATGAGCCGCCGCGTCCCCATCGAGCCGCAATGCGTCGACGCGCCGCTAACACAGTCGGCGACCTTCCTCGCCCTGTCGGTCACTGACAGTCCCGACGCGATCCGGACCGTACGCTCGACGCTCGCGAGCATCGACGACCTCACCAAGAACGTCGCCATTCGCGATCTCAGTGCCTCGTTCGCGTGCACCGTTGGCATCGGCAGCGACGTCTGGGATTGCATCACTGGTCTACCCCGGCCGGCGGAGCTCCGTCCCTTCCCCGTCGTTAAGGGCGCGGTCCATACCGCTGTCTCGACGCCTGGCGATCTGCTCTTCCACATCCGCTCAGAGCGCCGAGACTTATGCTTTGAGTTCGAGCGGCAGCTGATGGACCTCCTGGGCGACGCTGTTGCGGTCGTCGACGAAACCGTCGGCTTCCGCTACTTCGACGTTCGCGACCTCCTCGGGTTCGTCGACGGTACGGCCAACCCGGTCGGCCCCGCCGTGCCCACCTCGATCCTCGTCGCTGAGGAGGACGCATCCGCTGCCAGTGGTAGCTACATCGTCGTGCAGAAGTACGTGCACGACCTCAAAGCGTGGCGTGCCCTCCCCGCCGAGCAGCAGGAGGCCATCATCGGCCGCACGAAGTTGGACAACGTTGAGCTTAACGACGCAGCCTCTGGCCAGCGGTCACATAAGACGCTCGCCACGATCGAAGACGAGAACGGTGACGAGCATGAAATCCTCCGCGACAACATGCCGTTCGGCTCCCCTGGCTCAGGCGAGTTCGGAACGTACTTCATCGGGTACTCGCGGCGTCTGTGGGTTATCGAGCGGATGCTGCAGCGCATGTTTGTTGGGGACCCTCCCGGGCTGCACGACCGCTTGCTCGACTTCTCGAAACCGCTCACGGGCACGACGTTCTTCGCACCCCCCGCCAGCCTGCTCGCTGGCCTCGACCCCGACTGACTGAACGCATCTTGTCACGCGATTCTTCAGGACATCTAGGATTTAAAGAGGTGTCTGTTGATCTAGATACGTAGCTATTTGGGTCCGAATTTAATCCCATTTATTTGGCGTCCAGGGCATTGATCGACTTAATCAGTTTGGTTGTTAAAGGCTATAAGATCTATTCAATAGTTCATTGTAATAAATAGAGCGATACTCCGGAATTACTAGAGTCGGCCTTAAGGGTAAAATGCCTGTTAGCACCAGGGAGCTGAAAAACTATACGGTTGCATATAGTCTGTGAGGGTTCCCGTTGGCTAACCGAGACAAAAAACATTTATATCCTATTGGCCGCCGCTTTTGGTGGTCTTCCTACCTCGCTTAGGCCCTGTCATCGCCGCTTTAAAGAGGCTCTGCTCGCTTAATATGCAAGCTATGCCTCACCTCGCCCACCCCGAGACCCGTCAGCGCTTCGTTGAACCAAATATGGCACAGCTCGTGAAGTCGTCCAAGGGCCAGAGCCTACGTAAAGGAGTGGCTGACAAAGCCTCAGCCAGCGAAACCTCAGCCAGCCAAGAGTGGGAGCTTGAGGCGCCAGGGGGAGAGTTAATGCCTTCTGCGCCCTCATGTGGTGCAGTATCTTCTTCTTTGGCTCTCTCTCCTACGCAAGCTGCACTCTTGCATATTAGTAAGAGCTTCAGGTACTCGGCGCTTCTGTATATCGAACCCTTTGCTCACCCAACGCTGCCCTCAAGCGCCTTAAATATCTAGAACCTAGTCGCGCAGGGTTTATACCATATCTCACAAATTAGTGTAACGAGCCGCGTTAACAAGTTCTTATTGTGGCCACTATTTATTATAGGCACGGAGTGTGTGGACGAATAGCACAGAGCTATCGTAAGGCAGAGGTATATAGAGATTCAGAGGGAGAGCGGTTTCTTTAATAATCTAAGTAGCTTGGAGGTTTTGGAAAAGGTTTAGAGAGAGGTTAATAAAAGAACTGATGGACAGGCAGCAAGGCAAGCAGGCGGCACTATGCTTAGCACCCAAGCTTTTTAGTAGAGGAAGGCGATGGATCGGGTTAATAGAGTATATTATGCTTTAAGTAGCAAAGTTGTAGGTAATGGTTTTTTATATAACTATTATATACAACTATAAATTAGTTAAGGAAAAGCCTTTCTTAGGAAGAGACGGAAACCAGGGTATTAAAAAGAGAGCAGTTTGGGTTATTGTGGCATTAGGTTTACGAACTTATGAGGCTATAACGGAAGAATTACTACTCTTATACATACCGGGTAACTTCTCCTAGCGGATTTGGGTTGGCATTTGGCATCAGGGGCATTAAAGGGTTGGGGCACGATCTCTGACTAGAATAGCACTTTTATAAGCCGATGCGCACTTAAATGTATACACTTATATATATACTTCTGTTTAAATAATCTCCCTTAGTGCTTCGTTAATGATGGGAGTTTCTTTAGTAAAACTTCTAAATAATTTTCCTTAAGTATTTTGTCTGAATTTGCTTGGCTCTTCGAAATGGTTCTGCTGATGTATCTCTGAAGGTTGTCCAATTTCCTCCTAGAGAACTTTATTACTTCTACTAACACTTTTAACTATAAAAAAAATCTCAAATGCTTTGCAGCCGTCCCATATAACCAATTTTCCCTTCTATTATTCACACGCTTGTGGAGAAGAGGATTAAGAATTAATCTAATTGGTAGGTACGGGCTTAAAGGCATCAATTGAGAATGGGTATATTCGCAAGGCCATTTATAGGGGATTGCCCTGCCTTAACTAAACGTGATGCCTATAGACCCGTGCGCAAGCATATTGCTACAGTATCTATTTATAAAGCCTAAAATATACAACTAAAGAAAAGGTGTGGGTGGGAGGGAAAGCAAGCAAGTAAGGCTTAATTTTATAAATATTAATAATATTAGTGTTGCTAAAATATAGGGGTGCTATAGTGCTTGCTTGGCTATATAGATATATCTATCTATTATTTATACGCTTGCGGAGAAGAGGATTAAGAATTAATTTAATTAGTAGGTATGGGCTTAAAGGCATTAATTAAGAATGGGTATATTTATAAGGCTATTTATAGGGGATTGCTTTGCCTTAACTAAATGTAATACCTATAGACCTAGAAGCGCAGCGCCTGTACTATATAAGGTAGAGTAGGGGGAAAAAAGAAAAAGAAAAAAAGGGGGGAAGGAGAGATTTAAGTTAATATATTAGCGTGCTAAAATAAGCACTCCTATACGCTATTATACCTAAATACCTTCGCCTATTATATTTAGGGCGAGTAATAATAAGAATAGTATTAGCGTTTTATATTAGAAGTTTATACTTAGCCGAAATAGGTTTTTTAGGGATAATAAATAGTAAAGCTGAAACGCTTATAAGGACCACCGGCCTAGTTACTATATTTAGCCGTCTATAAAACCGTTATTTTAAGCATATTAAGTAGCGCCTTTTTAAAATAAGTGTCTATTATAGAGCTTAGAGTAGAGGCTAAGAGTAATAACTTTATACTTTAGCTTATTCCTAACCGCGTAGCTTATAAAGGCCAATTTCTTAAAGTAGAAGAGAGGGGTGTTTCTAGGTTAGGGGTTATTTTTAAATAGGTGTTTTATAGCTTAAACTACGCATTTAGGTTGCCCTAAAGCGGTAATTATAATTAAAACTCCTTAGTAATTAACGTCCGTTTTACTACGCTTTAGACATAATATTATATAGTCCTCTACTAGCGTTATATCGTTTCTAGTATATTTTATAGTAGAAAAGGCGTAGCTATCTTTCTAAGCTTTAGTATAGGTAATCTCGCCTAGATAAAGAAATCCTATAAAGACCGTAGTGATAGTAGCGTTAAAGTTAAGGTCCTTAACGGATTAGGTATTTAGGGTAACTAATTAGGTAAGGATATCTTTAGTAATTAGCAATCTTTTAGCCGTAGTAGAGGGATTTATAGATATTATACTGTCTAGGATCCTCTTAATAATAAGATTATTAAAGACGGAGGTGTTATAATTAGCGTTAATATAGTGGGATTAAATTATAGAGACGTAGGCTCTAACTATAGTAGGCTTAATATAGCTTATTCCTAGACTAGTATTACCGAAGATCTATTAGGTAATCTATTCTCTTAGGTAATAGAGGGGCGCTAGGTACTTTACCGCTCTATAAAGGTTATAGTAGCCCTCCTAACTCTTAATTATAGGATAGTATAAATCTCTCATTCCATTAGAGAGGCCGTACTATAATAGTTGGCTAAAGTATTCTAAGGGGGCTTTTACCTTAATCCAGAAATTAGGTAGGGGGTCTTTAAAAGGGACTAGGTCTCTTATTTCGGCGTTAGATTAAATATAATAAAGAAGCGTATAGTAATAGTAAATTAGAAGTATCCTAATACAGGTATAGTAATAATACCCTATTGCAATTAAAATGAGATAGAGTATTAGCTAGCCTATTTTCTATAGAGGAAACCCACTCTGTATAGAGCGTAATATTATAGGCTATAGCTAGTTAGAGGATCTTATAGAGCGGGTAATTACCTAGTCCTTTTACTACTATATTTTAGAATCCTAAAAGTGCTACTATATTATCTATATAGATATAGACTAAGCTATGCTCCTACTATATTACCTAAAGCTAGAACGAGGTTATAATTGCTTAAACCTCCCGCTTATTAATTAGGGCAAGGTGGTATTTTATATTAGGGTAGTAGCTTAAAGAATTATCTTAGGGTAGAGATACCAAATAGGGCGGCTATATTATCCCTTAAGAATTCTTAAGGAAGAAGAAGGCCCTATAACTAAGAATCTTAAATACGTCTAAGAAGAGATAGAATTATTTTTAATCCGTATTATTAAAGAAGAGGATACTATTTAAAAGGGTAAGAGTATCCCTTTACTATAACAAGTCTTGGCGAAGTTTAGCTGTTAGCTATTAGTAAGGATAACTATCTACCTTTATAAAAGTAGAGATAAACTTCTAGATAGAGTGGTTATATAAACGCCTAAGCTTAATTACCTAGGCGCTTTAAGCGAGTCTACTAGCCAGTTTTTAACTCTAAACTAGCGTTAGGGATCTACTACTTAACGCTTTATTAATCTCCTTAATTATAGTGGCCTATTTTAAAGGAGAAAGACGCAGCTTAGACTTTAGATTATCTATAATATAACCTAGGACTTTAGCTATAGTGCCTTTAATATTCTTGTGAGGTGAGGATATAGATAGGGAGTCTAATAATAGAACAATAGGTATATTGTATAGACAGAGACGAATCCTTAAGGGAAAAGGAGGAGTCTGTGTGCGAGGTAGGAAGGGTTTTCCCTAGGCACGTATAGAGCACGTACCTCACGGGCGAGTCACCCCTAGGTTACCCCAGGGTCGCCCGTACCTTACGGCTATATAACTATCTACTTAGGTTTCACCTAACAATGCCCTCCCCTTTAAAAAGGGTCATCCCCAATCCTTTATATACTCAAGCCTCGATAAAACCCCATAAAAAACCTTAGTAAGGAAAAAATTTGGAGGGGAAAGAGCGTCTTAATTTTGCGTATAGAGAGACGGGTGGTATATATACGCGGCGCGAAGATGTTAAGGAACTTCAACCAGCGGTCAAAGTTGTCTAATTAGTTAGATTTGCCTTACTAAGACTCCCCCATATTTAACCAAGCTAGTAGCAATTTTATATGCCTAGCATAGAAAATCCTAATTGGTCCATTTAACAGGTAGAGCTAGTAGAGCTTAATACCGTTGCCTAAATTCGGTAGACCAGAAATATTCCAGAGCTCGTTTATATAGGCAGGTCGCTAGTACCTCGCGGGTAGGTCATAGGTTATTCGCATGCAGCCAGATTTATAGACGGTAAGGCTATATACCTATTAAATCCGCCGCTAACCCTACTTTGGCCTTACGCTATACCGGCGTAGCGCCGTGTATACTTCGCGGGTAGGTTATAGGTTATTTATATACAGCTAGATTAGGACAGTAAGGCTATATACCCATTAAACCCGCCGCTGACCTATGTTTTAGCCTTATACGTTATCTACATAGTATATACATAAAATAGTGTAAGTTGTTAGTATAGGTTACTACTAACAGGTTACTAGTAGGTCGTAGACCCTAGTTAAATAGACCCTAGTTATAAACGGGCCTGTTCTTTAATATATAAACAATCTGCTTAGCTAGCATAGAGTGACGGACTAGGTCTAGAAAGGGTGCTTTTTAAATTAAGTTTCGTTGCCGGTATACACCATAGCCTCGCCTGCGAGTTATAGCAATCGTTACTTATTCTTTAATCCCTTTAAATATCCTCTGTTCCGCTTTAATACAGGTTATATTTTAACAGCGGCGCTTACTTTTCGCCTACGCTTTGGCTATAAGGCTAGGGTATCCCACTTGCGGTACTTATCCAACAGTTATTGACAATTCTTAAGTTCTGTCTTATATTTCCATTTATTATACTTATTTAGCCATCCTAGCTATTTAATAAGGTACTATAGTTGTCTAGTACAATCCTAGTAGGCAATAATTACTTCTACTTCCTAGCTACCTTCCTTAAGCTCTTCTACTGCCGGGGGTTAAAACCTAGGGCGTAACCTGTAAGGCTCTAGTAAGGAGATATAGAAGATTGGGTAGAGCCATACTATAGTAGGTAGGAGCTCTAGCTTATATACTTGCTGCCCTATACACTTTAGGATCTAAAACAGTCCTATAAACTTGTAGTTAAGCTTTTTATAGGGACGTTTTATGCGGATGTTCTTAAAGGAGAGTAAGACTCGTTTACCGACGGCGAAATGCTTAGCCAGGTGGTGACAATTATAGTATTTTGCCTAAAGCTGTTAGGCGTATATTATCGACGCCGTCACTGCCTTATGTATAAGGCGCAGGCGTTATAAATGTATCTCTGCAAGTTTAACATTTATTAACTTAGACCCCTCCCTACCTTACTGGGCGTCCTAAACGCTGTCCAGGACTCCGTCCGGGACGTTTGGCAGCTGGCCATAGGCGAGCTTAATGGGGAAACGCTTCGTTATGGCATAGACCTTAGAGTTATAGGCAAAGGCTGCTTCTTTAAGTAGGGAGGCCCAATTAGACTGTTCCCAGTTCGTAAATATACGCAAGTATGCCTTAAGCTCCTAGTTTTGGCGCTCTGTCTAACCATCTATCTGCGGGTGGAATGCAGTACTAAGTTTACATTAAACGCGGAGATGGTAGTATATGGTGCTTTAGTACTCGCTCGTAAATACACTACCCCTATTAGAGATAATATTGTCTAGAGGCCCTATTTGCGCAAAAACTCTAAATAAGAGTTCTGCGAGTTGCGTAGTATCAATTATCTTATACACTAGATAGTAGCGCACTAGCTTTATAAAACGGTCTACAAGGACAAGGATGGAGTTATACTCTACACTATTAGGAGTCTTAGACTCTGGGAAATCCGTAATAAAATTAAGTAAATAATACCGCTAGGCTCAGGTAGGGGCCTAGAAAGGCTGCAGCTCACTATAGGGTTTATGGCGGCGCGATTTAGAGCGTTAGCAGGCATTATAATTATCCAGGTATTTACAGAGGTCCTAGGTAAGGCCGTTTTAAGTATACTTTCGCGCAATTACCTTAAAAGTACGGTTAAAACCATAGTAGCCGCTTATAGGATCGTTATAATTCCGCTTAAGGATCTCCTATTATAGTAGTGTGCAATTCGGCACCTAGACCTTATTATTTTGCCTTAGGAGTCCTTAATTATCAAGGGTGTAGTCCTTATTACCGGTAGGAACTCATTTTTAAGTTAACTAATTACATATAAAGCGTATAAAGGCGTCCCTTTTTTATACTCTATAAATAAAATCAACTAGTGACTTGGGGGGTTATTTTATAAACGCCGTTTCGGCTAAAGCAGCTACTACTACTTCTTACTATAGCACGAGACTCTACGCAAAGTCGGTGCTAGCGAAGTAATATATAATGCGCAGGTAACTCGCCGGGTTATCACGGGGGACCGTAGCCTGGGCTAAGGGGTCTTCCCTAAGGTTAAGCGCTATTAGGTTAATCGGAATGGTCTTAAAGAGAATAGCAGGACGCTCTAGTCCGCCGGCGCTAAGTTCGCGAGGGTCGCTCGCATACTACACGTATACTACTTGCTAGTTTAGTGTAGTAGCACTAGGGCCGCCCACAAGGCCTATGACCCGCAACTTTTGCTGTAATATAAGCAGCATGGCATTAAGGATTGTCCTCTTACTATTATCTTTAAAGCCTTTAGCATAATCCGGGCGCTAGGATAGTGCGTTGGCAGGATTTATCTTATTTGACTTATATTTAATCTTAAAATCGAATTTAGCTAGTTCCTTAGCGTACCAGGCCTGGTGAGTAGATAAGCTCTTAGTAGTTATAAAGTACCTAAGATTATTATAATCGCAGAGCACGCATATTATATGCGCGGCGTATTTAAGGTAATAGCGCCACGTCTTAAAGCATTGCACTATAGCGAGTAGTTCTTTATTATGCGTATTATACCGTACTTCTAGGCTAGTAAGCTTCTAACTGTAATAAGCGATCGGGTGCCAGTAGAGTTAATCTCCCTGCCCTAAAGGCTGCAAAAGTATACCGCTATAGGCATAGTCGGAAGCGTCAGTAATTACTATTAGGGGTAGATTAGGGTCGAAGTATTAAAGTAGAGGAGCCTATATAAATATAGCGCGTAGCTTACAGAACGCCTACTGCGCGTCGTCAGGCCAGGACTAAGGTTAATACCATTTAGTGGGCCCTTTTAACTTGCGTTTCTTCTTCTTCTCCCTATCTAACGTCGGGTCGCGATATACCTATGCAAGATATACGTATAGGGGGTATACGGTATCCGAGTAGTTCCAGATAAATCGCCTATAGAAGTTAGCAAAGCTAAGGAAGACCTAGATATCCCTATAGGACTTAGGCTCGGGCCATCCCTTAATAGCTTTTATGCGGTTAGGGTCCATTATAATACCCTTAGGGGTGATAATAAAGCCTAGGAACTTAACGTTCTTAGTATAAAAGATACATTTTAACAATTTGGCGTATAGGCCCCAAGCGCGAAGCTATCGCAGTACCTACTTAACATACTTGACGTGCTTATCCTCGTCATTTAAGTAGATAAGAATATTATTTAGATAAACTACGTAAATAGTATCCACTAGGGTTCCTAGAGCTTTATAAATATAGCTTTAGAAAGTCATAGGGGCGTTAGTAAGACTAAAGGGCATTACTAGGTACTTAAAGTGACCGTAGCATGTCTTAAATGCGGTCTTTCATTCGTCTCCCTTTTTAATATAAATTCTATAGTACGCATCACAAAGATCTAGCTTTATAAATATCTTCGTATGGCTAAGCCTATTAAAGAGCTCGCCAACCAGCGGTAGGGGGTACCGATTTTTAATCGTGATCTTATTTAGGCGTTTATAGTCAACGCATAGCCATATTATACCATCTACTTTCGGCATAAAGAGGATGGGCGCTTTAGCAGGCAACTTACTAGGCCTAATCTAGCCCTTTTCAAGAGCACTATTTAGGTACTTTTGTAAAATCTGCAACTCTTTCTATAAGAGGTTATAGAGGGGCATTTACGGTAGCGTCTTACCTTCTTCTAAGTCGATTGTATGGTCGTACTTAGAGTTCTGCGGTAGTATACTTGCTAGCTCATTAGAGAAGACATCAATTTCCTCCTTATATACCTCTAGTAGGCTAGAGGCTACAGAGGTCAAAGCGACTATTGTGTAGTAGTATGCTTCCGGGAGCCAGTAGAGAGAAGGGTGCAGCCGACATGCGTTTCATAGGTATGCTTACATAGAGAGTGCATACAGCTCTGCTGTAGTATACTCAATAGTTTTGGGGTTTCGATCACCTCCCCCTTACGTATAGGTAATCTGCGCCGGCACCGGAGGGTCTCCACAGGTACTCGCTGCCAGTGACGGCAGGTCCTCTACTATGTTCACAACCAGTGTCTCTACATCCGGAGGGTCTATACAGGTACTCACTGCCAGTAACAACAGGTCCTCTATTATATTCACGACCGGCGTAAAAAAGGAGTCTTCTGGCTATAGTAAATAGACTATTTCGCTAGCCTTAATATCTACTAGGAGAGCATTAAGGGTAACTATCTGGAGGCGTCTAGGGTCCAAAATACCCTAGATAAACTGTCTAAAACGGAAGCTAATTAATGGATCTGCTTCCGCGAGCCAATCCCATCTAAGAACTATATTGTAACTATTAAATAAGCCGCCCTAAAAGGTCTGCGGGCTAATAGTGCGAGAGGTACCCTAGAAGTCGCTAGTGGTAACCATTAGATTATAAGCATCCCAAATTATTATCTGGTTGCTATTAAGGAAACGTATAATAGGTTTACGTAAATATAGCGCATAGCGTATAGGCAGGTTAAACCTATAGACGACATCTTAATTAATGAGGTTAATTTGGCACCCATTATTATATAAAGTATATAGGCGGACTTTGCCCTAGGGCATATCTATTGCGACATATACTATAATGCGTTTCTTCTCTCCCTCTATATTAGGCCCTAGTTGCAGTTAAGAAAGATGCGCTACTAGGGCTTTAGGTTTTCTAAAGCCTAAGCTAACTTCTCCTTATTAGCCTGCTTCTAGTATTCCTTATAGTGGCCGCCTACGGTTCTTTAACTCGCCTACGTAGCACCGGCGTTTAAGGGGTCCCCTAAGCCATCTAGCTTTTAGGTAGTCTCCCCGGGAGTTTACTTAGAAAAGCGTCGCCCTTTTTAGGTTCTGTTCCCTAAGCCTAACTCTATAGAGCCTGTGCTACGACTGCGCTTTATACACAATAATTTGCCGCTACTACTTACGCGATCTTCCGCGAGCTTTATAGTATCGAGCAATTACTTTACACGGCGGATTTTGTTAAAGAGGTCTTTAGCGGTTCTTACCCGTTAGGCGAAGTTCTAGCAAAAGAGCTCTGCTTATAGGTGGGCTGGGAGGCATAAGAACTAAAAGTCTACCTATTACTTAGGATTAACAAAAGGGGTATATAAGAAGAGGTCCTCCAAGCTATATATACGGGCTAGGAAGACGTCAAACCTCTAGTTCTCCTTTATAACAGCCATATAGTACGTTATAGCGTTATTAAAGCGTCTTACTATGGGGTTCCTAATCTAGTCTTAGACTATAGTCTTAAATTCGTCCTATAGTAAAGGACCCTTATCCTTAGTGCCTAACCGGCGATAAACTAGTTAGGCGATTGTCTTCTCTTTTATAAGACCTTCGATGGCCTAGCACGTGCGTCGCTTACAGTTATAGTTAGCGTTATTAACCTTAAATCGGTTCTTAACTGCAGCAATCCACCGGTTAAAATACTGTTAAGTAGTACCGCCAATATTGGGTGGTAACTTCTTAACTAGGGCGTCGAGATTTAATCGGCGTATGCGTTCGCTATATAACTTATACTCTTTACTAGAGAGGTAACGGGAGGGCTTTATCGAATTAATAATGCTCCGTAAGTTAGCTATTTTCTTAGCCAGCTCGTCTAGCTCCTTTATATTAGCGGTATTAGGTAAAACGCTAGTAACCTTACTAAGCTCTTATTAAGCCCAGGTATATAAGTCAAACTAGTCTTTAGCGTTTGTAGATGTCTGATCGTTTTAAGGTTTAGAAGGTGGCTTAGATTCTGCTAGTATACTTCTAGCGGTTTCGTCTGCACTAGATCCTAAGGCGTTCTGCGGTCGTATCGCTAGCGTATTACCGTCGGGTATAGGCGTCGGTTTTCTTTTCGGAGGCATCGTAAGAAAATTAAACCGGCTATCCTCCTAAGGGGATTGGTAAGGATTTGAATATAAGGTAAAAATGTAGATAGGGAGTCCAATAATAGAACAATAGGTATATTATATAGACAGAGACGAATCCTTAAGGGAAAAGGAGGAGTCTGTGTATGAGGTAGGAAGGGTTTTCCCTAGGCACGTGTAGAGCACGTACCTCACGAGCGAGTCACCCCTGGGTTGCCCCAGGGTCGCCCGTACCTTACGGCTATATAACTATCTACTCAGGTTTTACCTAACAATTCTTTAATTTGTTTTATAGGATGCTTAATTTATTACTTAATTGGTTATATATACTAAGCAATTAAGGGAGGATAGAAGTGTTAGAGAGTATAAAGATAAAGTTATCTAGATAGTGCTCTAAGGCGGTATTTGGGATATATTAGATAAGTATTTAGTAAAATCCCTCTATAAAAAGATTAAATAAAAAGGGTGTATATTACGGACGCTTTAAGTACAATGTTATAACTACTAGAAAGGGAGTTGGAAGAAGCTAGTTAGTTAATATAAGCACGGTCTAGTATAGAGCCAGTGGAACTATATAATAAGGAATAGTAAGTAAGTTATATAATATGCTATATAAGGGACGAGAGGAACGGAGAGAACTTATATACCTTATATATAATGCGTACCTTATATATAAGGAAGGTTTCCTAGGAGTATAGTTGTATATTTAAAGGACCACAGTCCCTACTTTAGATAGTTCTTTCTTTATAGTAATTTTTAGAATATAATTAGAGTTAATCTATTAGGCAACCACTCCACCAGTTATTATTACGTTGTTAACTTTAATTTATATCACCTATACACCTAGCCCAATAACAAGCCTATTGTAGTTCTTACTATAAGGTTCTATTACAGTGTAGTTTAAAGGCCGAATAAGAGGTAATGTTTAAAATATACTATACCCTTCTAGGAGAACCCTATAAGGCGTTAAGCTTTAATAGAAAGTAAGATATTCCAAAAGGCGTCCTTAATATCCCTCTTAATAATTATATAACTATAGCCTATATATATAACGTGTTAGAGAACCTAATTAACTATTAAATATTATAGTGTGGCGAATGCTATAGGGATTAAGTTATTAATAGATTAGCTAAATAGTAAGGATAAGTTATAAATACGGCGCTATCTCTTATTCGCTTTAGGTATTAAACCTAGTAGTAAGGATATAATAGGAGACGTTACTATTACAATCCTGCCTATATCTAGATTAGCGCTAATCTTCTCTAAAATTAGGACTATATTTATAGCTATTAAGGCTTAGTTCTTTTAGGAAAGGAGCTTAATTTTTAGGTCTACCCTAATCTGGTATCTAAACTTTAAGATACTAATAATATTACGTTAGAGGTTACTAGGGTATAGGGATAGATAATACCCCTATACTTAAATAATTAAGGGGAAGGAAGAGTCCTATAGAGGAGAGGAGGGTAGAAAGACTAGAAATAATAGTATAGTATTTAGCCTACCTATACTATAAGGGTAGAGCATAGTTTTAGTGAAGTGTAGGTATAGCTTAATAAAATCCTCTTCCTCCTCTTCCTTTTCCTTATTAATACTTTCCTTTAGTAATTACTACTTATAATTCCTCGCAGTATATAGGCTATTATACTTACTATAGGTATATAGAAACTTATAATCCTTACCTAGGTTATACTTCCCTCTATTAAAGCTATAATA
>Ga0307515_10005994_pt1 | contig 24469 bp, 12 predicted proteins | sample 17_EM_MG_FD_194513 | JGI IMG/M metagenome (GOLD analysis project Ga0307515, IMG submission 194513) | Populus trichocarpa ectomycorrhiza microbial communities from riparian zone in the Pacific Northwest, United States - 17_EM | ecosystem: Host-associated > Plants > Roots > Unclassified | place... | reverse complement strand
TTATTTTTTTTCAATTTTATTATTCAATTATTTATCTTTTATTTTTTTAATTGATTTTTATCTTTCAGCATTGAATTGATTGTAAATTAATTTTTACATTTCTTATTATATAATAAAAATAAAAATAAAAATAAAAATAATTCAATTCAGTATAGTCCATAACCAGGTAATGGGTTTTGCTAGTTGATTAAGGATAACTAGATCTATTTTTTTTTCTTAATTGTTTTACATCTACCAAATTGACAAGATCATATTAAGACAATTCTCATATAATTTAATTTAAAACTCGGGTTAAGCAAAAAGTTAGATGAAGAATTTTTAAATATAACATGTTATACCAAGTTTAATAACAATACCAAAACATTTCTTATAATCTATTATAGTCTAGATATTATTTTCTCACATTCAAAGGTTTTTTTTGTTCCAAGTTGCAATATAGCAGGAAATAACCTTAAAACACTAAAAAACTGGCTTTCCAATCTGCTTCACTATTAAAATTGTGAAGTGCCTTTGAAATACGATGTAGCAAGATTTACCGTTCTCATAAAACCTAGCATAATATTCATACAATCTTTCCTAACCCAACATTATTTTCGATTTACAAAATAGCTTCTAGGGTAACTGTGAAAATTAAAATTTCTGAAAAAAATGGTGATTATAATTACAAAGTCTGGCCTTCCTATACTTCTGTTTGCTGCAACTTTGAGTAGCTAAATTTTAAGAGACAATGTAGGAGGTGGTGCATGCCTAATTCTGAGCACCTTCAAAAAAAATTTAATTTCTTTCAGAAATGTTACATTGTCTTGGCACAATGAATCTTGAGGAACTTGTATGATTGCTCCTTTACAGAAAGTAACTGAGATCTGGTATCTGTTACCATATATACAACAAAATAGCATGCAACAGTGGACAAAATTACCTCAAGCTCCGATCCTGCACGCCCTGCGGTTGACATAAATTGTATGTGTTGGGCAGCACATCTGTATTCCACGAACTGAGCAAATGTTAGAGCACTACTTCGATAGTGCTACCTTTATTGTCCTGTAATGCTTTGGGCTCCATTAGGAGAACCGAATATATTCAGCTATAGAGCTGCATGCCAAGCTATAAGTTGATTCCTGCCTCTTCCAGTGCAGCTGCCATGGAGGCTGAGGCCTCTTCAAGGGTTCGCTTCTTCTCTACCGTGTTGAAGGCCTCTATAGTATCACCTTCCTCCCAATCATCATAATCTTCCGCCCCAATACCACATTCTAGTCCGGCATTTACCTGTCAGGAAAAGATAAAATTTGTCGAGTTAAGATAGATGCAAATGAAAAACATGGAGGTGTCTGAAAAGATCTTCAAGCCTAATGAATCGGAGAATTGCAAGTTCATAGATGTTACGGATTGATAGTTGATAAAGAAAAGCATATCAGAGTAAGACCAGGTATATACTAGGCATCAAGTTAGAGGACAGCATGTTACAGCCACTAGGGAAGCCATTTTGCAATCTTAAACAGCATAAGAAAATTCACCAATAAAAATAGAAGGCAGAGTAATTCAATAAATAACATTAATACGGAGGTAGAGAAGAAGCTGCATTTCTCATAATTAGATTCCACAAATTGACCCAAGAAAGCAAAGCATAAAAGTTAAAAGAATTGATCTCAACAAATAGTCAAATACAATAAAAATTGGATGATTCAGTCATCTCATTCAAACACAATAATTGCAGCAACTTTAAATTCCCATTACTTCACAAAAAAGAAGTCTTTCATAATGCAATCGAGCGAATTCATGAATAATGCAAGCATATCCCCTAAAAGAGACCGAATTGCGAAATCACATTATGCATATCATTCAACCTTTAACATCATCCTCACAGAATAGCAGGGTTATTAAGGACATCAAGTCAATGGATAAAACATGCCTCTATAAAATATCATTAGAAATTCCAAAGGAAAGGAAAAGCAACGCAGTTATAGATATTTGATGGACAACTCACTAAAAGCTCTGTATAAACCAAGTCTGTAAGCAAGTAATGCATAAATACACTTCATGAGGTGTAACCATGCTGCACAATGCTCAACAGAAATGCAGGTCTCTGGAGGGACCAGGATCAACAAAATTTACAAGTTTGTTGATACTGTAATACTGAAAGGAGACCATAAATTTGACACACTATAACAAAGCAAAGTTACTGGCATAAAAATCTTACCTCCTTCACTATTTCCTTAACACGTTTCAGTGAATCAATGACACCAACATGGACTGTTTTTCTATTTCGGACAATCCTAATTCCACAGCCTTTTACTATTTTGCCTTCTGTTACCATGCATCCGGCAACACGACCACTGCCGCTGCTAAATACTGCCCGGACTTCTGCTGAGCCAATTATCTCTTGTTCCTATCAATACGCAATTAGCAAAACAGTAAATATGCTGCAATAGATATTTCACAACATTAAAGCAAAAGCAGCACATTCTCACAAGTAAAAAATATTCCTGACTCAAATAAACATGTATTCCAGTGAAAAGTGTTTTTGAAGGCAGTCCTTAAAAAAAGAGGAATGGAGAATAAACACAAGCATTGTCCTAACCTGGAACCAATGAACTAAACAATTGATTCGATCCACCAACCTCATGCCCCAGAAAAGGATAAATTAAACATGGACACATCAGCATAGTAGAATTGCGAAGAGGGTTTCCTGCCTTTGATAAATATTATATGCTTCATGGAAACTTCTTCCTCAGAAGAGACATTCATGTCAAATGCTGAACAGTAATGGTATGAGTATGAAACCACAGCATGCCTGTACTATGATATGATGAACAAGCATATACCATGACGCAGTTAAAAGAAAAAGGGTAGCAGTTTAACTCCTATATAACATCTTGGAGGTTCTTTTTAGAGTTTGTTTCCACAATTAATATATATATATATATGCATTCATATCAAACATCAAAGAACAACCAACATATTAAAAATGTAATGCAAAGAGACAGAAAATTAACAATTCCCAGCAAGGTAAGAACATGTAGCTCAACAGGGAAAAAAAAAAACATTCAAAAAACCGAATCCAATCTGCCTTTTATTCAACACCCGCCCCCCCACCCTCAGAAAAAAAGAAAGAAAGCCAAAGATGGAAATTTTTTTGCCATGCATATATTCCCAATCATGCACAATGTAATACAGGATATACATTGAGTATAAATAGTATCAGCAAGCGAAGTTTGATAGAAAGAAACAAGTGATGCATTAGAATTAACCTCCACAGGCTCCAGAAGTCCTTCCATTGCATTTCGCACATCATCAATGAGCTCGTAGATAACTCTATATAGCCGAATCTCAACACCTTTTCTTTCTGCGTAGCTTTTGACAGAACCTGGAGCTTTGACATTGAATCCTAAAATTATAGCTTCACTAGCAACAGCAAGATCAACATCGCTGTTGCTTACATCTCCTGTAGCTTGCAAGAGGAACTTCAAAGTGACATTATCTCGAGGGAGCACTTGTAAAGCTTGCCTGATAGCTTCAATAGATCCCTATTTATAATAAAGAGAATTTAATTTTACTTGCACTTAAAGTATGAAGTTTAAACCATACTATGATCACATGCCATGAATTTTGTCAAAAAACCTCAGAGCAACAGAACAATATTTTGATGAAGGCATGAATGTGCATGCATGCACAGCGGTGTTTAGCCATCCCCATGAAGCAATCAAGCAAAAAAATGCATTGCTATTATTGAGAAATTTTGATTTTGCCAATAGCAAGATCCAGCAGCATTTCCTAGCATGAGTAAAATGATTTTCACTACACATTTTTAAATACCCAATTTTCTCATACATATCAATTTTCCATAGAAGTTGGTGATTGGTGATCAATACATAACTTCAAAGCCCAATTACAAGTAATCATCATAGATTTCGAGGGCATTTGGTACAGCTATAAACTTATTTTTACCTTTTAATTCTGGAATTAAAAAAAAAAGTTTATCTATAAGTAACTCATAAAAATTGATCCAAATTCTGCTTCAAACAGAAGTCAGAACACCTTTACTTACTAACTTTCACTCAAAACATATTCAATCAGAGGGACATGAAGAGAGAGTTGAAGCCTTTTTTTTAATAGAATCAGAGACATACATTTGTTCAACTTAAAAGAATTTTACCAAAGTAACTTGTGGAAAGCACCTTTTTAGTTATAAAACAAAGTCATACAGTCAAACCAAATGGCTTCTTGGAGCATCTTTCACATTCTTTATTATATGATAGATTCAAAGTTGTTTTTGTGCATCTATATAACCACCTATTCAATGATCTATTCATGAAATGGATCTAGAGAATTAATACCTAGATTTGAAATGCATCACATGAGTGAAAGCTAGTAAAATATAAAAGTCAATATCACAAATTTGCCAACACAACTTGATTTCAACAGAAGACGCAATAGTGAAAAAGAAAATGTCATGAGAATTGCTTTTATATGGATATGATAAAATGCAAAGCAAATGCACATACCTGAAGATCGACTTTCATTATTATATTCAGCTGGTGCAAGTCTAATCCGGATAGCTTTCCTGCTGAGACAGCTGAAGCTAAGGAAGAAAGGGTCACCTTCCCATCTCCGGCCTTGGCCGATATGCGTTCATTCCATAATGATTCTGCACGTTTCTCTGCCTTTTCACGAGCAATATCAAGGGAGGCAACAACCTCAAATTCATCACCAGCAATTGGTACATTACTCAAACCAATAACCTGTAAAGAACAGTGTAACGTATTTGCAAGATTATTTTCAAATGAAGACTCGTATGAATTAGTCATGTGAGAAAGAATCACACAAATAGATAGGGATCCATGAACCATAAAACATAATATAAAAAGAAAAAAATGGGGATTAGTTTATTGTTGTAATCACCTGAGCAAACTATGTACAACCCTCTAAAATGTACTTTTCCAAATGGGAATTGAGCTGGATCCCCAGAATTCTAATTGTTTCAATAATACCAATATACAGGGGGTTTCTGTATTTATAGTCAATTAAATTTTCATGCTTATCCTAATTACTAGTTTAGTTTATGTATGGCGAAGGAGCATTATAATGGTTTTAGATCTTGAATATTCCAACAATAATGAAAGAAACAAGAAAAAAGAATCACAGCTACATTCTTTTTTTATGAAAAAGGCGGACACAAAAATAAGTGACATATAATACAGCATGTACGCAAACAAAGATAAACAGGGAAAAAGAATAACAACAAACCTGTACAGGTATAGATGGTCCAGCTTCATCAACTCGTTTTCCACCATCATCAAATAAAGCCCGCACCTGAAAATGGCATAACAAAGAAATCCTCCAAGGTGGGTGAGCATTTCAAAATTAACATTTAAATCACATTAGGCTGCAGGTATTTTCTTAAAGAACATTCGGAGTTTTTCTTTTGAAATTCAAACTCTAACTAACAAACCTTTCCAAAGGCTTGTCCACAAACCACTACATCCCCTCTTTTCAGGGTGCCATTCTGTACAATAAAAGTTGCTACTGGCCCTTTAGATTTATCAAGACCTGCCTCAATAACAATGCCCTTTGCATTTCTATCTGGATTAGCCTTCAATTCTTGTAACTGAAACAATCATGCATGAAGTCAGAAAACATAAATAGCATGCTGTTAAATGTATGCTACATCCCATTCATTCCAGGGAATCATGATGGCTTTGAATTTATGAATTGTATTGTGTTTCTAGATTTTGTGGCTGGTATCTAATATAGCTTTGGGAGAGAGTACATATTAATATGCATGTATATGCACCTTTGACTGTCCCCTGAGTGCTTGTTAAATCACACACACTTCATATTCAATTTTCTAAAGGATCCAGGCAAGAGAAATTTCAATGGACAGTTACAAGATATCGCATTTATTGGGGAACAAAAGTTATTCCTCTCATTACATATACTGCAACTACAAAATTCCTAGCAATTAATTAGATTGATGAAATATTTGTTTGACAAGCCAAGCAGACAGAGGATCCCACATTTCTCTCTCTGCCCTGATTAAATAGCTACTGCAAGCTACTCGACTAATTAAATATATAATGCAAGATATCACTTAACAATATTCCTAGCAGAGAGAGAGAACTACAATCATATGGAAAAGAAGTTCATGGATCCAATTTTTACCACCCAAATGGCCAGTGGACTATGATTATTTCATTGCACAAGAAAAAAATAATAATTGGAAGAACTAGTAGGAGCGCCAATAAATTTAACTGACCTCTGCCACAAGCATAACAGTTTCCAACAAATCATCTATATTTTCCCCCTTGAGAGCGCTGATCTGTTAAAAGGAGTCACAAAAATATAAGCGTCTGCAGAAGGATAAAGCAAAAAAGAAAGTTGCAATAAATTAAAAATACCTGAACCATTGGGACATCACCACCCCAGTCCTCTGGCATGAGACCAATAGAAGAGAGCTCTTGCATGACTCTTTCTGGATTGGCTCCATCTTTATCTATCTGGTTGAATCGAAGAAAAAACAGGGTCAGAAAGTCCTCAGGCCAACACCACACAAACCAAAGGTATTTCCAAATGCAGCTGGGCAAGTGTTTCTTCCTTTGTTTCTTTCTGAAAACAACAAAACCCACTTTTTTTCTGACATGCCTTATTTATTGTGATTACAATGGGCACTCCAGCTGCTTTGGCATGAGCTATGGCCTCCTTAGTCTGAGGACGAATCCCATCATCAGCAGCCACCACAATAATAGCAATGTCAGTCACCCTCGCTCCACGGGCTCTCATTGCTCCAAATGCCTGCAGCAGCAGATAAAATAGAAATTATCTAAATAAAAGGCAAGCGTGTTCAGTTCACAGATAAGTTTATAAAATCATCTAAGAAGAACATTAGCTGATTAAACAAAGATTAGTGGACATCAGACATGATCAGCAAAGTTTTTACCTATTTGGCAATAAACAATTGTAGCTAACAGTAATTGGATAACATGCTTACCTCGTGCCCAGGAGTATCAAGGAAAACACATGGTTGCAACTTGCCATCCACAGGTATCATAACTTTATATGCTCCAATTCCTTGTGTAATCCCACCAGCTTCTGAGGCAGCCACCTGTAAATTTCCATCTGTCAGGCTACAGTTAAATTATGTGCATGCCATGTTAGAACAGTGGACATATAGCTTCAGAAACCAATCAATCCCAAATCAATTTGAAGTTTACAGGTTAGACATCCTACATCTTCCTCCTATCACAAGTACACCGCAAAAAAAAAAAAAAAACCTTTATTGCAATGGAAGTGGGAAATAGCACGGAAAACATGTGTCATAACTTAAATCCATAAGACCTTCAATGAAGAAGCTTAACATACCTTGCTTTTACGAATATGATCCAATAGGGTTGTCTGTCATGAGGATAACACCAGATACATTAGAAAAGTCTTTAAAAGTACCACCATTCTTTTAAGATTCAAATCAAAACCAAGAATGAGACAGAGAAGATAATGCAGAGACATCTGATTTCTAAGATGAAGAGATAGAGAATGTTGCTGCTTGCCTTGCCATGGTCTACATGACCCATTATAGTAAGGACAGGAGGCCTCTCTTGTAGTTTGTCCAGATCGTCTTCATCAAGAATTTCATTCTTTTTTGCCATTTCTTCAAATTTTACTGGATCAGCATCTATGGCCTCCACCTCATGCTCCTTACATATCATCTTTACCATGTCTTTGTCCAAAGTTTGCACCCCATCAGGCTTAATCCCCTTTGAGTACAGAAACCCAAGAATTTCACCTTCACCGATTGTCAAATTGTAGGCTAGCTCTTCAATTGACATACCTTTTTCCCCAACCTCTAAAATCTCTACTTTGACAGGAGCTGCATCTCTGGCAGCCTGGAGTTTAGCTGCCTTCCTACTGGCTTTAGTCCATTTCCTCCCTTTTCTCCCGCTAGCTGCACCGGGAATAGAAACATTGAGCTCCTCATCAGGAATCTCAACATCATCATCCACCATCCGCCTTCTTGGTGTTCCAGGTGAAACACTTTTCTTTCGGTCTCTGTACTTCCCAGGAGCAGGGCCCTTTCCTGGTTTTATAGGGGCTAATACAGCCTGTGCAATCACAGGGTCAACAACCGGCTTCTTGCGTGCAAATTTGTCAACCAAAATTGGCTGTCCTTTACTTTGCGGAGCTCTTGAGCCAGTTTCATCTTTAACTGGAGACTTTGGAGCAGCCCCCACATCCTTCAAAATAACAGGTTTCTTGATCATAGGTGGAGGAGCTACAGATGGCTTGCCCTGTAACTTCGGTTGAGGTCTTAGAGGTGGCTGAGGAGGCTTCAATGGTACAGTTGATTGAGATTCTAGCTTTGCTCCTTCTACTGTTTTAGGTTCCCCTTTGATAACCCTATTACTAGCCTTTGGAACTTCCTTGACAACCTTCGGCAATGCAGCCACAGAGTCTCCTTTCCGCCACACACTTTTTAAAGTTTTAGTTTTCATATTAGCAGCCGATGAATTAACATTTCTCGAATCATTACCCACATTAGGTGAAATCATTTTATTTACAACCCCATTCTGTTTCCTATTACTACTAGCACTACCACCCACTTGGCTCAGTTTTGAAGTTTCAAGCTTTTCAGCTTTCTCCAAAACCTCACCAAGTGACTCGATCACCTTATTCCTCTCTCCTTCCTCCTCATCCGACCTTTCACCATCAGAATCCCCACCAGCACTTGAAGAACCCCACCCAACAGAATTCATACTCAAAGGGGTTTCATCCTTAGAACCAGCTGGAGATTTTAACACAGGCTTTGGAGCAGGCTTAAGTACAACCTCACTATCACCATCACTTCCTCCTCTAATTTTACTACTACTAGAATCAAGTGACACAGCATTGCCTTGCTCAGCAATGAAATCAGTGGTAGTAACTGAATATTTACACACACAATCCCATCTTTTAGCCTTCCTAAGACTCCTTTTTGATAAAGAAACTCTCTTTAAAACTGAATATGAAGAAGATTCAACACAACTAGAGCTAGCTGTAGACACACTCAAGCTCCCTAAACTCATAAGGGAAGCCAAAGATGGCATGCTGCCTACTAAAACCACCATAGACCCCATTCACAAAAACCAACAAGAAACCTAAAAACACCCCTTATGATACCATATCGAGTAAATTGTATCAGTTGGACAAAAAGTCTCAAGATTTCTTACAAAATTGAAATCTTTAATTAACAAGAAAGTGAATAATTAGTGCTTACCTTAATGAGAAAATGGGAAGGGAAGATAGGGAATTTGAAGGAGTGAAATGGGTTTAGTATTGTGTTTGGAAAAAGTGAAAGCGAGAGAAAAAATAAGTTAGAGAGTGAAGGAGAAGAATGGAGGATATTATGTTCTTGGTGGTGATGGACTAAGCTACAAAATTGGCACTTGTGTGGCTGTTTCTCTGCCTGTCAAAATTTCCTTTCCGATAAGGCTTTGAAGGTTTTCATGGTTTTTTCATTCTTGTTTTATTATTATTTTTAAAAAAATTGAATTAATAATATTTTTGGGTCATTGTTTCTTTTTTTTCTAAAGTAATAAAAAATAAATTTAAAATCAGTTTTTTTCATGGTTTTAGTAGAGAAAAAAAAACTGAAGATTTTAAATAAACAGGTTAAATTCGTGGTTGATTTGACATAGAACCTTGTTTTTTTCCATCCTTAAACTTATTTATTTATTTTTGTTGATAGATTTCTTTTTTCTGACCATAGAATTTAAGTCGAAAATGAATATTGAAAATTATTTTTAAAATTTTTATGTGTTTATTTAATATTAAAAAAAATTTAGTTAATGAAAAATATTTTATTGTCCAAGAAAAATTTGGACGGAAAATACTTTTAAGAAATTATCAAAAAATTAAAAAATATCTTATTATTTATTAATTATATCAAGTTTGTTCCTTAATTTTTTTTATTATTATATATTTTGTTTTGAATTTTTTTTAATTTTATGCATTAGAGTTTGATTTAATTTGATTTTTATACTAATTTTAATTTTTATTATTTTAATTATTATTTTAATTATTATTATTATTTTAATTAAAATATTTTATATATCAAATTAATTATATATTTTTTTATTATCATTTAAGATTCCAACCATCATGAACTTCTTTTTTTTGTTTTTGTTTTTGAAAAATGAGAAATTTCATCATCAAAATCACAAAGCATCCAAAGTTACCATCATGAAAACATCACAGAAATTCCAAAGCTCTGGTTTAATGGAACCATTGATCCCATTTTCATATCCGATAAAATCTAGGCTAAGATTATTATGTGCTTCTAATTCAATTGGGCTGGATATTTGTAACCTATGGCATCTTTGGGCCACCAATTTGTACAAATCTTGCTCAATGTCCCTAAGTCAATGAGTTGTGAGGGGGTAGTAATTCCAAACCACACTTCTATTTTAGTTTTTATATATACACACACACACATTATTTCTTCAAAGCATTTTTTTCTTATAAAATAAGATATAAATGTAATGTAATTAAAGTTAGAAAGATAATTCTTATTTGCAAATGCATGGTGATGATGATATAAAATCTAAGGTGATTAGTAATAAGAATTATACAATAGGATAATAGGTTAATCATTTAGTTATTGTAACGTAATTAATTCTCGTGATAGCTTGATATAAAAAATCAAGGTGACTAGTAGCTTGGTGTGGAAAATCAAGGTGATTGATGTGGGAAGCCAATTATCTATAAAATATTATCTTTGATAAATGTTGGGACTGTTAGATATTTACGTAAGTATCTTTGTAGAGAAAGACAGTGCAATGATATTTTAGAAAGAAAATCTCTGAAAATTTATGTGCAAATTATTAAAGAATGGAGAGATTGCTAACCATTTACTTGGATCATTTATGAAGTATTTATAATTCATGAATCTTGTCCTTTTGTTTGAGTGGAGAGACTGAAGAGTAATTTTGCTTCGGTAACATTAAAAGAAATAAATATTTCTTACATATGCATCAATAAGAAATAACTATCTCCTACATAAATATTAATAAAATGAAAAGATGGTAAATCATGAAAAAAATTTATACACTTAAGAATGTAAGGAGAGTAGAATCTAAAATGTATTACTTCAGTAAAAAATCTTGAAGGAGCTGCATGAGTCTCAAAAAAGTTTCCAAAGAACTTGCAAAAAGCAAAAAAAAATAAAAAATAGGCTCAGAGTGTTAAGTTTAGGCACGTGTCTTGAACTTATTAACGACTAAAAATAGACCCAGACACATTGCTTGGGCTCGAGAGAGCTAGTCACTGCACCTAAGCATGACCAACACGCTGCGCCCACAAGCAATAGGTAATGGGCTCAACCCCTAGCAGCTCTCGTGGGCACTAAGCTTAACACCCGGGCTAAGCCCATTCATAGTTGGGCCTAGACAAGTTGCCTGGACCAATGGTTTTCTTGGTCTTCGAAGGTTTTTAAACCCATTAAATTTATGGTAAGATTTAACAAAAATATTGTTTTGAAAACTACGAATAAATCTGGATTCATCATGGTATTCAAAAAAGCATGGTTTCTTAAGAGATACAGGAAAGCATATCACATGTAAAGAACCACACGAAGGCAGTGAAGTGCTTGTAGTAGAAAACAAATCAACATCTCCTATATATAGACCAATATCAACCACATTCTAATCTGGGTTATTGTTGTTGTGGTCAGTACATGCTAGCAGCTTATGAACATGGAGAAGATATTAATAGTGGTGGTGGCCGCCGCCGCAGTCAGCCATGGAAGGTGGCAATCTCAATACCCTTGCCTGGATAGGTCAGGACCGGGGAATCATATTTGCTGAAAAGTTTGTACGACGATAAGAGTGAAAGAGCTGCATAGCAAATCACTACGACAAATGTAATGACTATAGATATCAAGGCCTTGTGACAAAATCCACCAAATGACACACAAGCCTCACTCCAAGTTATGGTTGTGTCCCCCTTGCTTGCCAAGTACAGCACCTCCGTCGATACCGTGCCGGCGGCAAGAATTACATAGGTTAACACCTAGGTGCATAATTAAGAATAAATTGATTAATCACTAATCGGATTCTTGTGAATTTTTGTAATTAAGGTTGAGTAATTTTGATGAAATTATTAGTTACCTGGTCAAGCAAGAAAAAGGCCCATGCTCGAGGCATGGTGGACGCTCGAGGCATGGCTACAATGACCGCTGAAAGAAGGGAATAGCCAGCACAAATGCCATTGACGTGCACCAAATACCTGCACCATAAATTAATCCCTTTTGTTAATTGAGTAAAACATTGTTTCCTGTCTTAAGTGAAGGAAGCTTTTTAATTTCTTAGGACCATGACTCTGTGATTGGCTTATGACAGAAATTCTTCTGAAAAAATCTCAACTATTGGATTTATGAGTTCCATTTGTATGATCTAATTAATAATTTAATGCACGGGATCGTTGAAAATATGATTATCAGAAAAAATATTTTTAAATTTAGCATTATGGTTAACTCAAAATTAAAAGAATTAAAGCCCAGAATATAATATATATATATAGATCGATCTCCATTTTATTTTAAAAAAGAAAAGTTTCCAATCAAACACAGAACTAAACTGTAAAGAGTATGAAGATTAATATGCATAAAATACAGACCTGAAAGCTCCAAGATCTGAATAAGAAAGCGAGCCATAGTCATTAGTTTGAGTATTCTTAAGCATGACCACAAGTGCTGAGACACACAAAGCCATTGGCACCAAACGCAGCATAGTCTCGGCTGTTCGCGTGGTGTTTTCCACATCTTCATTCTCATCTCTTGACCCCATCATCGTTGCCATGGGAGAACTTCCCTTGTCCCTCTTCTCCATCGTCTCTCTCTCTCTCTCTCTCTCAAAGCTTTGGAAGTTGGTGGGCTGCACTATGCAGTGAAGAAGAGGTGTAGCTGCTCATAATAAGGGAGTGATCATTTAAGAATATTAGGTGAAGTTGGTGACGTGCATTCAATGTCATCAAAGCAGATCACACATACCTAAGTGCATGGATAGCTCTCTCTCTCTCTCTCTCTCTCTCTCTCTCTATCACACGTACCAAAGTGCATGAATATCCTACTCGATCTCCTCTCTATGATTGATCATCTCTCCCTCTCTTTCTCCACAAGCAATGCAAGTAGCTGGTATATTCAAGTGATAATGTGCGAGGCCATATCTTATCTTTGTTGAGCATTAAAATTGCTTTTATTTTAAGTTCTTTAAGTATAATTACAAAGCATTGTAATGAATTGATCAATATTTTTACCCCTCTTTGTTTTTACTCAAAATTAATTTTTTTTTATATTTTTATATCATATCAATAATATTTTTTTTATGTTTAGTGATGGAATTAATTTCGTCACTAATTTTAATTGTTAGAATTCAACTTTTCCAATAATTAATGCACACTGCACGAACCTATATATGTAGCTAGGCTCAAGATTGATGAATTCTTTTTCTATTCAATAGTAAATGTTAATAAATTAAAATGATGTGGAGCTATGAGCATAGAGATCTATCATTAGAATTAATGGAGTTTCGAGATAAAACTAGAGAAGGATGTCACGTCCTCCATTGTCAAAAACCAAGCAGAAGTCTATTGCACTTGCTCCTGTCGTGAGTTGAGCAAGTGCAACATCAATAAATAATACTATTATAATTTTTTATTTGAATTTTAATAAAAAAAAATTTCCAATTATTATATATCATCTAAAAATAATAATACTAGTAATGATGTCATTCAATTAGGCAATTAAAATGTCAAAGAACATCTCAGTGAAATTCCCTAATTGAATAGAATTCATTGACACTAATTAAGAATGATATTTTCCATGATCGAAATTGACGTCAATGATGGTTTTCTTTATCTACCATTAAAATCTAGTGACTTCCTCTCTCATTACTCATATCAGAGACTAAAAAAACATTTCGGACCAAAATCAAAATTTCAAAAAGAAAAGGGATCGAAAACCCGATATTTTAAAAAGTATGAAGAATCAAAGAAAAGTTTTTGTACTGAAACCGCCACCTATGTTCATTATTGTTTTCACTTTGATCCCCCATATTCTAATCTTGCCCTTTGTTAACAAATTATATGCAATTGGCTACCAATTAACCTTAAAAGGCTCTCTTGTTGGGGAAAAATAGAACTTCTATTGGAAGATTGATAACTAAAGAAAAAAAAGATTGTTGAAGTCCACACTGAATCAAGGCATTTGCATAGCACATATGCATTATGTAAACTCCTGATACCTTTTAGTTTTTTACTTAATGTTTTTCATCTTTTATATTAATTAAAATCCTAGTGCAAGGAGGAATCCTTGATAAAAATTTTTTGTGTTAGACCAATTAAGTAAAATCCTTGTTTAACTAGTTAGTTAGAACCTTTACTAGATTATGATAGTCATGGGTTGTTGAACTAATTGTTTGAACAAATAAATATTTTTTTTTCTCTATTTGTTTACTTATGAATATAAAAATAAAGGATGCATCTTCCACCTTCTTATTTATGAAGGTTTTAGTTTGTGTTTGGTAATGCAATTCAAAATGTTTTATAAAAGTGATTTTAAATTAAAAATGCTTTTTAAATGATGATTTTTCATGTTTTTTGTTTTGACATCAAGACAATAAAAAACACATAAAAACATCAATTTACTAATTTTTTAGATAAAACAATATTTTAAAAAACAAGTCAAATTATAAAAACAAAAACTCTCTTATAAACTTCATACCAGTCTGCACTTATAAAAAAGTCAATCTTTATAAATCTCAATTAGAAGTCTTCAAGATCAATTTTCATTAAATACATACATTGGCCATACAAAAATAAAATACTTTATATTTAATAAATAAATATAATCTTAGAAAAAAAACCATATATATTATATATAAAAAAATTATATATAAGTAAATCCAGAGATCCATTGAATTGGAGAATATCATTTCCACCTATATATCCTAAATAATTTATTCACTTTGGGCCTCTTATAGGCCCATATTGGTTGTAAAGGGCTCTGAGCGCATTGTATGTTAGGCCTTCCAACCTTTTCTAATCTATAAACAGAGATCATCCGCTAAGACCAGCGCTTCTGCCACCACCGGACCACCGCCAAATAAATCAGCACCGTCACCCCCACCCCCACCACGTCTGCTCCACATCGATAGCCTCTGACATCTCCTTTCCTAAACGGTGCGCTTTTATCGCGAAGAGAATACAAAAGCAGTGACCAAGAAGACCTGTGTTTGGTTACAGAGAAAGCAAGAGAAAAGAAAATGGCGTTGAATTCACAGAAATGGGGTTATGTAAGGATCATAACTGGCACAATTCTTGGTGGGGTTCTTGGGTTCTATGTTATGCACCGGGTGGAAGTCAGCTACAAGGTTAAAACTTCTTTTTCTATCTTTTGAGCTTCTGTTTGTTTACTGAGAAAGATGGAACTTTTTGGAATTCAAAGTTGTTAAAGTGAAAAAGTTATGATTTTAGTAACATGGGGTTTGATTGTTTTTGTTTGTTTTGTAACAGGAAAAGATGAAGGAGAGATTGAGAGAGTATGAAAAGGAATTGCAGAAGAAAGAGGAGTTGAAACAGCTCGAGGAATCCATGTAGTTTTCCTTTTCTTTTCTTTTCTTTTTAGTTTTCTTTTTGGTTGCTGAGAAAAGGGTGGAAAGTGAAAGAAAATAGAAGTAATGTTCTACTCCATCAAAGCAATCTAATTAAAATGAACACCAAGAAGGCGAGAGAATTTTGGATTTGTTGTTGGTTTAGCATATTTGTTGAGCTTTTGACTTTTCTTGAGATGGATTGTAGTTGATCACCAATATTGGGAAATTGTTGGGTTGTTTGCTGTCCATTACAACTAGGTTGTCAGCATCACTTTGATGCTTCATTGGCAGCTCTTATACCATTATGGCTGAGTAGGTGCCAGTCCAGGGTTGAAATATCAGTCTGGAGTTTTGGAAATTCTGTTATCCAGTAATTGATACGCAGAAAACTCATTGATTTGAATGTGTAGAGAACTCATTGATTCATCTTGAAACTTTGTGTCAATGTACTTTCTCACGGATCAATCTGCATACCCATGAAGGTCCCAAGGAAAGAATGTTCATGGATAGATTTGGTTAACTTATTGTTATGCCTTCAAATTTTCTCAGCAATAGACTTGATGGATTAATTTTCGTAGTGATCTTTCCAACTTCTCACTAGGACGAGGCAGTTTCTTATTGTAAATTTTGATATTTGGAATCATGTCATATGCATCCGGTTCTTGTAGCTACATGCATCTACTAAAAGGCAATTTGATTGATCCTCCTAATTCAAATATGTAGATAGGAAATCATCCGGTTCTTGTAGCTACATGCATCTACTAAAAGGCAATTTGATTGATCCTCCTAATTCAAATATGTAGATAGGAAATAATGAAAACACCAGCTTTTGATCTGTGTTTTGGCATAGGTTTCAGGGCATTGTTTGGTGTTGCATTGATGTATGAAAATCAGCAAGCAAATATTTGTGTTTTCTTACTAATGCAAGAGACTAATCAAAAAGAAAATGGGGTTGGTGGAAAATGATGATTTCTGTGGAAGAGATGGAGATTTCACAAAATTCACAGGCTCAAAGCCATCTGTTTTAACATCCGAGGCAACAGACATGTGAATATCATGTCAATTGCCTCAATATCTTCTTCTAATTCGGAAACTCATGTTTTCTTGAAAATGTTTGGATTTGATGTCAAGAGGCAGTGTTAAAGAGTTGTCAATTGCACCATTAAAAATATGCTGTTGTCAATCAATGGTAGGTGAGTGCAGCTTCAAGATCAGTCAAAAAAAGTAGAGATTCAGATAGCATAGTTGTCGTGAAAATCAAATTGACATGCGTTTTAGAAGAGTCACAAGCATTGGCAGATCCATAGATATTACCTGCAATCAAATCCCTGTTATTATTGCAGGCACTCGAATGGAAATGTGGTCAATCCGTATTTTTAAAAAATTTAAATTTTTTTATTAAAACTTAATATTTTTTATATGTTTTGGATTGTTTTGATACACTGATTTTAAAAATAATTTTTTAAAAAGTAAAAAAAACATCATTTTGATGTATTTCGATATGAAAAATACTTTAAAAAATAATTGTAATCACACCCCAAACAGGTTTTTAGGCTGGTCATGATTTCAAAAATCTAGCTAATTGTCCCCTTGGTTACAGGCATGGTGTTCTTTTTAGTCTTTACCAACTGATGGAGTATTTGAATGTTCTTCTGTTGGCACGGGCACTGCTAACTGTGCTATTCTTACAAGTTCCCTATGTGATTGCTGTTTGTTACCTGCCTACCAGTTGCCTTTGGTAATTCTCATCAACTTCAGCAGAGAAAATGCCTCGATGATAAATATCTGTTTGTGAGAAAATGCCGTAGTTTAGTTTGCACTACAGATTTTCCAGTATCCCAAAATCCGAAGGCATATCAAGCATTGAAGTTTGCTAGCTCTCATGTTGCTAGGCAACAGATTCGTGATGACTAGATATGCAATGAGGATGCTTTTTTCAATGCTGAATTAGGGAAGGGAAACAAGATCATTCATGTGTTTTTTAGCAGACATGACAAAATATTCGTTGCAAAAATCAACCAATAATCAGTAATCCTTTTTAACTCACAACTTCTCAGGGTGATTCTAATCAGAATTACGAGGGAGTATAAAATCAGTAATGTCAAATAATTTTGATGGACAACTACAAAAAATCAAGAATCCCTCGTAAGTTCTACCATGTCAATCACCTTGTTTGTTAGGAGATCCATCATCTAACGCCCTATTTTGAGCAGTAGAGTTAGAAAACGCATGCGTTTGATGACAAGGCAGTAGAGGGTCGTCTTAATAAGATATTGTCAATAAAAAAAAAACACACGACTACAGCTTCAGGATGAGTCCAAAGAAGTTCACATTGAGATGGTGGATTGTAATAGTGAAGAAACCAAAGCAGAAGAGAAAGAGGAGCTTTTGTCCCTGAGATGCGAGTTAGAAAAGAAACTGCCTGAGGTAGAAAAGGAATTACATAGAGGTAGAAGAGAACTGAGCATTTGGCAGACTTTTCCATTGAAACTTAGAACTGTTGGAGTTTCCAATATACTGTAACTGATCTGAAACAAGTGTTGAATTTGAGCGCTTTACTGTTTGCTGCGTTTATTTTGGACTAGAAGATCAATATTTGTGATTATTCGCTGCTTTTTTCATACATGTTTATGGTGCCATGACCTTATGCTTCACCTCTTCAGCAGGATCCGCTGATGTAAGATATAAGAGCGGCTTCTCTTCTCCTTGGGCTGATTGGAGGGGTGCTAAATTGAATATAACCTGAGCTTTTGTCAGAACTAAGTCAGTATCTGAACTAAATGATTCTTTAAATTGCTGTGTTAAGCTTTTATAATTTTGCCAAATAGTCCTTTAGTTTATTCTCTTTAATTAACTAATTGAATATTTAAAATAAGACAAACAAAAAAAATATTTAAAAATATAATATATTTAATCAAGTTATAATTGATATCTGCAACTCAATTATTACATCTCACCAGAAGTTATCAAAACTATTACATGTGTAATAAATATTATTTTTTAAAATATTATTTATTTAAAAATATATTAAAATAATATTTTTATTTTATTTTTTAAAATTCATTTCTAATATTAGTACATGAAAATAATTTATAAATATAAAAAAATTAATTTAAAACCTAAAAAAATTCCAAAATTTTCATTTTAAAAGGCAGCAATCAATTGGAGATTGACTTACTAATTGATTACCTTTGTGTGCTTGTTTTAAACTATTTATTGAAAAAAATTATGGGGGGGTTGACTTGCTTGAAATGGCATCTTTGTCATTAAGAGTATGTTTGGAGATATAATTTAAAGCATTTTTTATTTAAAAATATTTTAAAAATATTAAATTTAAACAAAAATAATTTTTAAATTTTAATAAAATACGATTTGAACCGAGTTTCAGTCATAATCCTCTACCAGTAAAATAGTCTCAACACATTATTTTAATAAATAGTGAAAACAGAACGACAAGAGAGGCAAAAGAGCCGAAGACAACTCCACAAACTCTGCCAGGCCCAGTCACAACGAAGTGCTCCCATGCTCCAGCATCATAATAGAACAACAGAAGAGAAGGCACATCCACGAAGAGCTCGCTTTATTCGAAAGAAAAACAACTCCAGCATGAGGAAATCATACGGATCGTCTGCTCATGGATGCATTTGTGTTTCCTCTAAATCCACCCCAAACCTCTTCTTGAGCTCCAAAACGAACTCATACACCTTTTTTGGGTCTTCAAGAGACTTGGATACACTCTCTTTTTGCATGCATCTCTTAGCCCATGCAATGATCTTGGGGCACTCTGCCTCTATGCTGAAGTTTCCACAGGTCTCATAGGCATAAAACCAGCAGTAGAAAGGAACGAACGCAACATCCACATACCCAAGGTTCTCTCCGCCGAAATAAGGCTTGTCTCCAAGCTCTCCTTCCAACAGCTTGAGGCACTCGATAAAATCCTTTTTTGCTCCCTCCAGTTCTTCTCCTTTCTTTGTCCATAACTTCGTAGTAATCTCAAATACCTGAAAGATTCATAGCACAGTATATTGTAAAGCGGACTAAACAGCACCTAGAACAAAAGACCTTGCAAAGTCCAGTTCCCATGCATACGTACCTTCTTGTCAATAAAATCTGCCCAGAGTCTGGACTGGGCTCTTTGGTAAGGAACAGAAGGCAGAAGAGGGGCCTTTCCCTTCCATGCATCGTCAACATACTGAACAATAATAAGGGACTCACAGACTGATCTTCCATTGTGGATGAGAGTTGGGATCTTCTTGTAGACTGGGTTCATCTGAAGAAGCAATGCACTCTTGTCCCTCAAGTTCTGTTCACTGTACTCATACTTGACTCCCTTCTCTGCCAATGCAATTCTCACTCTTATACCAAAAGGGCTTGCCCAAAAATCCAGCAGTGTCACCTCATCAGCCATTGTTGTTGTGAAAAGGAGTAAAACTGATCAATCACAGATAGTTTTTTCTCGCCTTTCAGAATGGCAGTGCTCTTGATAGTGGAGAGTAGGAATCTTTATAGCATATCTATCTTTGCAGAAAGATGTGGCGGAAATAAATAAGTGGAAAATGTGCTGTGCTAGTGCCCAGTGGGCAATTGGATACCATAACGCATTTTCATGTTTGTTCCTTTCTATGTCTTCAACTAATCACACCAACCGGTCAATGATTCCATAAAAATAGACAAGGAAATCTCAGAGTTAGTTACCCTGACAAAATATGAGTTTATAATATGAGTTTATATTATATTTTTCATATCGCATAAAAAAATATTTGTGACATCCTTTTGTGCGATTAATTTTATTAAGGGGATTGTAGGGAAAATAAAATATATGATAACGAGAGTATTTCTTATGTGATATTTTTTATTATTATTCAAAGTAAGCAATAATCTTGCCAACAAACTTTTTCAGTTTTGCATGAAGAAAACTAAGGATAGCTTTGGTAATTTCAAGTCAATTTAGGCCATGTTTGTTTTTTGGAAAGTAATTTCCGGAAAACCACTTTCCAAACTTTCCTATGTTTGTTTGCTATTAAGAAAGTTGGTCAACGAAAAACACTTTCCGGTCAACGAAAAATTTGGTTTGGTTTGGTTTCCAAGAAAATGTTTTCCTTTTTGGTTGTGTTTGTTTTCCGGAAAGTGGTTTCTGGGAAATCACTTTCCAAACTTTCCTGTGTTTGCTTGCCATTAAGAAAGTTGGTCAACGAAAAACACTTTCCAGTCAAAGGAAAATTTGGCTTGGTTTCCAGGAAAGTGTTTTCCTGGAAAATTTGGGCGGAAAACACTTTCTGGAAATTGTGAAAAATTTAGAAATGTCATTATTTGCTGATTATATCAAATTTGATCCTCAAACTTTTGATTGCTATATATAATTTGTTTTGAATATTTATTTTTCAATTTCATCTCTTAAAATTTAACTTTTATATTAACTTTCGTCCTTATTTTTATAATTGCTATTTGCTTTTTCCTTATCATTTTTTTATTGAAATTTTTTATCTATCAAATTTGGTCCTCATTATTTTGATTGTTACTTATTTTATTTGAAATAATTTATGAAATGTTAATTATTATTATTTTAATTTCTTCATCTTTCATTTTTTTTTAATTTTTTAGATTTGATATCTATTATTTTGATTATTATTTATTTTATTTGAGATAATTTATGAAATTATATTTTTTTTCAATTTCGTTCTCATTCAACCTTTTAATTTGTAAGATTTGTTCCTTATTATTTTAATAAATTTGAGAAAAATAAAATATTAATAAGTTATTTTCCAGCTTATTTTTCATGACATAACCAAGCACTGGAAAGTGTTTTCCAACTTATTTTTCATTACACTATAAAAAATCGAAAAATATTTTTCTAAAATTTACTTTTCTAAAATTTACTTTTTTTAAAAGTCACTTTTAAAAAAATACTCTACTTTTCAACAAACAAACGGATCTATACACGATTTGTTTTTGCCATGTGTCCATTTGTCAGTGTCACGGGAAGCTCGAATGTGGAAACCACCAAATATGGGATCGGAACTTTTTTAAAATAAACTTTCAATCATTTTCTTGAAAACATCAAATTATTGTCATTTTCTTGAGAAATGACTATTCACTTGTCAACGACCCTACTCTTGTCTACCTTGGAAATAATTACTAGAATGGGCTACAAAAGCTACCCCAAGCAAACAAACACTAACATTGAGGTGACTGTGTATCAGACTCTAATACTTAAAAAGGAGTTCTTGATGTAGCCAAAGAAGAGTTTGCAGAATTTATGGCTATTAGGCTACATCAAGAACCCCATCTGCACACTAATGGCTACGGTTTCTTTTGTTGGGGTATGCCGAGGAAGGTGGGGACTCCTTCCATTGATAAGACAGGATCAGGAGAATGCAGATGGAAGGGTTGGAATTGAGATTGGCTTAGTTTTATTAAAGCATATTGAAAATGAAGATTTTCAATTCTCTATTTCTTTTCTTAAACCAAGACCAGATTGGTAGTGGAGAACAGTACTACGCAGTGCTTCTGTGATGCAAATGGTGCTTCGCATGAAAAAGCTTTAAAACTAATATATTTTTTAATTCACGCGAAACACAATTTACAGTTTACACTGTGTAGCAAAACGAAGCCTATGATGATTAATGTGCTTCGCCTGAAATTGAAGCTTTGAAACTAATATCTTGTGTTGTTTTTACTCTGACAAAAAAACTAAAAGTTCTTAGATTTTACAGCTGCTTCTGCCCAGAAAGCTTGGCATTGTCGGTTGGTACAGAGGAGACTCCAATTGCAATTTTCATTTGTTTGGCCATTGTTTAATTCCTTTTACATGGGATAAATAAACCCTTTTTCTCGAATTTTGTTTTGGTTGAGCCCTCTAAGTATTCTGCTAATTTAGGGACATTAGAATTTGGGTTATACACTGACACAATGAATGCTGATCAATCCCGTTATTTGACTCGAATTAAGGATTGATCACATATATGATTGATAATAACAAGAAATTAAAAAAATATATATGCTTTGCCTACCCTTGCTGTTCTAGTGTTCTTCCCTTCTTTGATTTTCGAGCATCAACCGAAAACAGAAAAAAAAAAATGTAGAAAGCAACTCGTGGACCTTTCCAGGTTCTGCAAGAGACTTGGATACACTCTCTCTTTGCAGGCACCCGTTAGCCCATGCAATGATCTTGGGACATTAATTGAGCTTCTATGCTGAAGTTTCCGATGGTCTCATAAGTAGAAAACCCGCAACAGAAAGGAAGAAAGGCAATATCCACATACCCCAGAGTCTCACCCCCAAAATAAGGCTTCTCTCCTAGTTCTCCCTCTAATAACTAAAGGCATTCAAAGAAACCCTTCTTTGCCGCCTCTAGTTCTTCTCCTTTTGTTGTCCATATCTTCCTAGAAAGATCATTTACCTGAAGATTCACAGCATATCATCACAAAAATGTAGTCCTAATTAATTATGTAAAAGTAAGTAAAATGCCAAAAATATCACAGAATAATGTTGGGAATATAATGAACAGAATACAGTAGAACACAAAACTTAAGGGTGTGCACAAACAATGTCCTTAAGGATATTTACTCACGTAAGGTTCCTTAAAGATATTTACCCCCATAAAATTGTCCATCAGGATTCAACAGCTAGGTTCTTCCTCGAAAGGAGGGATGCAGAAACAACAAGGAAAATAATAACAAGAAAATCCAGCAAGTTTAGCTAGAAAATATATAAATGGTAGAATATAAGCTTATAGTCCATTACTGGATATATTTTATATTCACAGGGAGAAAATTATATTTTTTTAACGTGGAATATAAAAATATTTTTACTTTAAATACTTTAAAGATAAAAATTTCAATATAAAATAAAAATATTTTGAAATAATATCTGAGAATTTATTTTTACAGCACATAATTGATATTACTGTAACATAGCAGCAGCAAAGGAATATATATTTGTCCTCACGCAAGCATAGATACATGTATCGAAGGGGGACCAGAGAGATTTAGCAAGATTAAAGGTTTATGTCCATACCTTTTTATCAATAAAATCAGCCCAGAACATGGACTGAGCTCTTTCATAAGGATCAGAAGGTAGCAAAGGAGCCTTGTCCCTCCACACATCATATATCAATGTACTGAAGAATAATAAGGGATTCACAAACTGGTTAATTTTCCTCTGTGGACGAGAACTGGAATCTTCTTGTAAACTGGATTCATCTGCAGAAGCAAATCACTCTTTCCGTTGCTCAAGTCCTGTTCACTAACTCATACTTGCCCAGAAATTCAACAGTGTCACCTCATCAGCCATTGTTGAAGTGAAAAAAAATATGGCAATTAAGATCATAAATAGTAGAAAGCAAGACTTTACAGCAGACTTGCTATCTTCATCTGCAGAGTGTATGTGGTTGTGATAAATCGTGGAAAAAGTTACTAAGCTATAGGCTAATCAATTATAAAGTAAGCAAAAATTATATTTAGAATAATGTTTCATAGCATGAGAAGACATTCACGACCAAAAGCATTCAACCACCAAAAGCATTCAACCACAGTTACTTGAGGTAATGAGCTAGCGGTGGAAGGGATTTATTTCTTTTTTTTGTATCCGAGTTTAAACCTTTGTGTGCATGTCTGTTATCCTCGCGGTGCCTTACATGTTCACTTAGTTTGCAGGATGTTAAGTGGGCCATGTGATTAGTTGTGGTGCGCACAAGCTGACCCGAACATTCATGTAAATATATATATAAAAATCAAACTGAGTTCAGCACCTCAAAAGTTAGGTTAATTTTAGTTAATTCAGATTAGTTTTTAAAAAATATTTGTAATTTTAATATATATTGTAAATAATAAAATTCAAAAAATTATTTTCAA
>Ga0307515_10005993_pt1 | contig 24472 bp, 5 predicted proteins | sample 17_EM_MG_FD_194513 | JGI IMG/M metagenome (GOLD analysis project Ga0307515, IMG submission 194513) | Populus trichocarpa ectomycorrhiza microbial communities from riparian zone in the Pacific Northwest, United States - 17_EM | ecosystem: Host-associated > Plants > Roots > Unclassified | place... | reverse complement strand
GTATTTAGGGTCTTCTATTTAGCATTACAAGAACGTTCTAATTTAGTAAGGGCTTAAGATAGTTTACTATCTAGCTATATAGCAGTAGATTAAACATAAGACCTTAAGATAAATTAATTAGGGAACTAGACGACTATTAAGAGTAATAAGTCACGTATATTTAGTATTAGAGGTAAAGCAAATGTTACAGAACGAATAAATATTCGCTTTAGTGCACTTTAAGCAAGAGGACGGTTGTCGTAAAGAAGGGTTCGCTAACGCAATATAAACTAATCCCTCTTTCAAGCAACGAGAATATGGAGACGGTATAATCTCACTAAGAGATAATATTGCAGCAATAGTGCGAGTACGACGTTGGGCGTATAAAGAAGAAATTACTTTAGGTATAATAAGCAATAATATTAACCAAATTAATTAAATAGATATTACACCTTTAGTAAACGACTTAAAGATATTTTAAATCTTTAAGGACGAAGATAAAGAGGAGGGAGATGGTGTTACGGACGCTTTAAGTACGATATTATAACTACTAGAAGAGGAGTTAGAAGAAGCTAGTTAGTTAATTTAGGTACGGTCTAGGATGGAGCCGATAGAACTATATAACGAGGAATGGTAACTAAGGTTATATAATATGCTACGTATTAAACAAGAGGAATAAGAGGAACTTACGTACCTTATGTATAACACGTATATTACGTATAAGAAGGATTTTATAGGAGTACGGTTATATATTTAAGGACCCTTAATCCCTACCTAGATAGTTCCTTCCTTGTAGTAATTCTTAGAATATAATTAGAGTTAATCTATTAGGCAACCACCCCACCAGTTATTATTACTTTGTTAACTTTAACTTGCTTTACCTACACACCTAGCCTATTAATGAGCCTATCGTAGTTCTTGCTATAAGGTTCCGTTACACTTATAGTATCTTTTTAGTACGTAACTTAACCCTTTCTTAGTTTCTTTATATATTACTCTAACCTAGTACTATACTAACTTAGTTACTATACACGTTTTATATTATTAAGTATCTCTAATATTAACCTATTCTGTAACCCAGTTAATCCTTAGATTATATTTCTATAACTAAGGCATTTCTAGTACTGCTTTATTTAGTCCTAATAGTAGGATATTAAAAGATATTCTAATTAACCTCCTTTAATAGTTATCTAAATAGGTCCTATTTTAAGGTTAATAATACCTTATCTATAGGCTATTAGATCTTCTAAAATAGTAACTAATAGATATAGATGCTCCTTTTGTCTATATAGTAGCCCTATTTATTTAACTACTGCTAGTAAGATATAGTTCCTTATTACTCTACTATTTATTAGCGCTTTAAACTACTAATTTTACTAATTAACTCTTAGATTTAGGTATTATCCTTAAATTCCTTTAAGGGGTTAAGGCTCTACTACTAGCCCCCTTAGGTCCTATAGGCCTCGCCTTTTCCTAACTATTAGCTTCTAGATCCTATTTATATTTAGTTTATCTTTAGCTAATACCTAGTTCGCTTTTTATCCTTAATATATTATAGATATATATTTTCTAGACGCTTCTATTATTATTATCCGTCTAAGTATTCTTCTATATAAAATCTTTTTAATTAAAGTATTAAGTTATCTAACTCCTAAACTTCTACTAGATGCTAGCTATATATATACTTAGCATTCCTATATTATCACTTATTTAGCGCCTAATATATCCTTATTAGATACTTCCGATTTTTCTTTTTTAGATTTTTATATATATTATATATATTATTTATATATATAATCTATACTAATATATAGTACGCTAGGTACTTTAGGTTAACTTTTAGCTTATCCTTATTCTTAAGTTTAAATCTTTACCTAGCCAGTCTAAACGTTAGTTCTTTATTTACTAGTATTAAAACTTATCTTTCGCGTCTTTAGTCCTCTAATTTCTCTTCTAAAATTTTAGACGTTATAATTAGTGCTCCCTTAATATAACTTATACGTCTTTTAGTAATTACTTAGTCTTAGATAACTTTCTTATTTAGCTATATATAGAAGTCTTTCTATTTATTATTATGTTACTACCTATACCACTTTTAATACAGTTCCGTAAGCGTATATAATCTATTTATAAATAAGTATTTTATTATTACTACGTTATAATAGCCTTTTATATACCGTTCTTTAAACCTAGTTAGGATTTCTAGATCCTCTTTTTATTCTAGTTCTTTAAGCTATTTTACTCTTAGCATGCCTATTTTAGGCTTATTAGTAATCTTTTATAAGGGTGCTTTATCCCTAGGTCTACCCAACATCTTTAGTCTATAGTAACCTCTTTACTCTTACCATGCTTTAATTTAATTCTTAAATTATATCTAGTCTTCTCCTAGTTTATATCTAGCTATTAAATCCTCTAAATCCTTAGGTTTTATAATTCTAGTGTTAACTATTTAACCCTACGGCTAAACGCTTTATTTACCTTCTTTATTTACTACTTTATTCCTACTTTATAGATAGCTTACTTATAATCTTATCCTTCCATTAAATTCTTAAGCCTTTTTATTTACCTAGTGGCCTAGCTCTCTAGCTATGTCCTCTATTCCTATAGGGATTAATACTTGCTTTCAGCTTTATTTATATAAGGAATTCTTTTAGCTTATATTTTTCTCCTATAAATCTTTTAATTAATAGCATCTTAATCTTTTCCCTCTTTATATCTTATAGCTGCTAAAGTAGTACTTAATTATTAGCATTGTTTTATTCTATAACGCTTCTTAGCTAGTTTATTATAACTATTTACAAGTTATTATATAACCGACTACCGAGGTTCGCCTCACCCTACGACTCACCAACCGTTTCTTGACTCATATGTCTCTTGCCATCATATGTCTCACTACTATATTGCCCCTGTCTTTGATGTCTACCTATCGATTGTTTCTATTACCTATTCATTACCTATTACCGACTGAGTGGCAATGGCGACCTGGTGGCCAATTAGGTAACAGTTACAAATCATCGTCAGTATCGCCGACAACCTTAACCACCTACTTCTTGTATATAGTATCCTTAATTTCCATAGATTTAGAATCAAGTCGTTTACTCAATTCTCCCACACTGCAAAGCTTATATATTATCCCTTATATTAATATCTCCTTCTAATCCTAAAGCAGTTACTGCCGTAAATAGCGTTATAACTAGTACTTTAAGTAGTATATTATTTAACTTTCTTTACTATAACCTTAGTAGAAAAAATATAATAAAGCCTTATAAGAAATACCATGGTAGACTTATTAAAGGGCTAGGTATATAGGTATAGAATAGTTAATAATATAAATATAACTAGTAGAGTAGGTTACCTAACAGATTAACTCTAATTATATTCTAAGATTTACTATAAAGAAGAGAACTATTTAGGTAGGGACTATAGTCCTTTAAGTATTTAATACTATGCCTAAGAAATGTACTAAGTACGTTAGTACATTGGTACGCCTCCGCCGTTTCTATATTCTTATATTCCTACGTTTTAAACTTATAATTTATACACACGCTCGCAGAGATATATTCCAAATAATGTATTTGTATTGTATTGGGGGGTGTAGGCCCAAGGAGAGGGTAATCTCGCCCAGCCTGCTGTATTGCATAGTAGGTTCCCTACTGCTCAAGCAGTGGTAGATAATTACACACTCATTGCCCCCCTTAGGCCTACCGCAAGCCTAAAAGGCTGCAAAACTATCTATAGGGTGGAGGGTGGGAAAGCGAAAAGCCAAAAGGCTAATTGTGATAGATATTAATGTTGCTGTTCAGAGGAGGCGTGACTTCGCTTTAAATAGACATCTTTATCTATGCACACGCTCGCAGAGATATATTCCAAATAATGTATTTGTATTGTATTGGGGGGTATAGGCCCAAGGAGAGGGTAATCTCGCCTAGCCTGCTGTATTGCATAGTAGGTTCCCTACTGCTTAAGTAGTGGTAGATAATTACACACTCATTGCCCCAAACAACGCGTACCGTTAGAACCTAGCGGTACGAGGCCTGCGCCACAACAACTAATATGAATGTAGGGATATATGTCGTCTCTTTGCGCCCGTAGGGTATCGTTAATAGACCGTTTAAGTAACGTAGAATCTCTAGGTAATATTAAAGGCTATTAACAACGACGACGTAGTAGGAAGGAGGAAGCTGGAAAGCGTCAATTCAAAACCTGTTGAAAAACCCTGTGGGAAAAATTGTCAGGAAAGACTACTTATCAGCAGCTGTTGTGGAAAGACGCGACGCGAAACTTCGCGATCCTCCAAGGGGTAAGACGTTTTATCGCGACGACAACACAACGCCGTACGGCATAGCATTATTAAGGCTATAAGACGAATAAACAACAAAATCTCTATTAAATAAGCCTTATTTCAAAGCGAAAAGCCGAAAGGCTGATTGTGATAGATATTGATGTTGCTGTTCAGAGGAGGCGTGACTTCGCTTTGAATAGACATCTTTATATACCGTCAGTTATGAGCAGTATGGTTTTGGATAAGCCTTATCGCGATAAGTCTTGGCATACCCTAAATAAATTTTTAGCTACCTTCTTCCTTATTATTATCGTATAAAATATGGCTTCAGAAGTGGAATTAGAAGCTCTTGACTCTATTAATACCTCCAAATCAAAAAATATAAGAGGTCGCTTAGCTCTTTTAACATAGGAGCATACCCGTCCACTAAGTAATAATAAGCCCGTACGAAATAAAAAAGCCCGTCTTTTATTCTATTATAAATACTATACAGAGCCATACGCTATATAGTTAACTTCCAACTTCCGAAACCACTTAGTGTTAAAGTATAGCATTACGATTAAGCCTAAAACTAGTCGTATAAAAGAAGTAATACGGGATTAATTAAAAGATCTTTACCTTAAAGCGTCGTCTTAAAACGAGACAGAAGAGCTAGATTTAGAAGTACTCTAAGTAGTCCTAAATAAGGAAGTTATTAATAAGGCCCTTATTACATTAATTATCGTACAAAACTTACTATTTTGGATAGTTAAGTAGCTGGAGTTCTATATCCTTCTATAGTTAATTAATCCTAAAATAAACGGCTATATAACTATAGCCTATTTAAAAGTTAGGAAAAAGATCTATAACTTATAGCTATTATAAAAGGATATTATACAAAAGAGACTATAATCTGCATTAATAAGTATTTACCTCTCCGTTAATATCTAGACCTCTTTAAATAATTACCTTCTTCTTATAATTTGCGGCTATTTTATTAATAGCTAGGAGAAGCTTATAAACGCTCTTCTTAGCCTTTATATAGTAGCCTCTTATAATAGGGACGAGTAATAGAATACTTTCCTTCTAGTGCTTAAGGACTATAGGATTACGCGAAAGCTAGGTGCTGTTATATCTAATAACTATACCGTAAATAATAAGCTCTGTTATATAATAAGCAACTAACTTCTCTAGAAAGAGGGAATTAAATAGAATTCCGTCTATTAACGGATCCGCTATTAGGGTTATATTTTAAACCTTACTATATAAGCTTTTCTTTTTAAAAACTTAATTAGTTTTAATAATATTAAGTGTTTATACGAGCAGAGGTTATAAATATTGCTATTAGATGAATGGCGTAGAGCGTATGCGGTAGGGGCTATATGCGTAGCGTAGGTCACCTAACCACCTACGGCCCGACAGATAGCCCGACCTTTACTACCCCTTCTTTCTCTTTTAGTAGAAAAAGAAGAATACGAATGAAACCAAGAACCAGTTACCTTATATTGCAATTGCAGTACCCCCTAGGTGATACCGATATTAAGTTATATAAAGAAGATAAGGTAAAAGGAAAGAAGTTTAATCTAGAAGAGGAGAAAGGGAAGAGTAATATATTTTAGAAACTTAGCGCACTTAGAAAGCTTTATAACATTACTATATATACTTATAGCTTAGCTAGTTATATAAGCAAATTTAAAAGTCTTATAGGGAGAAGAATTCTGCTTAATAATTATACGAGATGGAATAGTTAGTATCTTATACTTAGCGTAGCAATTTAAAAAAAGTCTACCCTTAATATATATACTATTAGGACGCCAAAGTCCTTAGGGTATATAGTAATGTAATAATAGTAACGGGATATAAAGAGTATCTGGTTCTTGATAAAGTAGAACTATAGAACTAAATTCTACTATTCTCTAATACGGGGCGACTACGTTTTATAGGCGCCTCGCCTACGCCTTGCCTGCGCTAAGCCGGTTACGGCTAGTGCGTCTCTATAGCCTAATAATTACCCCCCCCTTCTTAAGCGGCTGTCCTTAGCCGACGCTATTATATAATAGGAGTGCTATTATTATCCTTCTCTAATTAAAAAGTTTTTAATAAATTTAAGTAAATTAGATAATATAATAATAGGACAATATAATAATAGGATAATGTAATAATAGGACCTTGTAGAGATCTATAAAGGTAGGAGTTCCCACCTAGGTAGGATATTAGATTTCCCTTTTAATTCCATTTTAATTTATTTAGCCTATAACTTGCCTTCTTCCTAACTTTTAATTAATTATAAATCGCAAGCGTAGCGCCGCTGGTCCGCCTGTTGGCGAGTCTTCTGTAAGTATTCTTTATACTAGCTTATAGCTATCGCTAACCCTACTAAATGCCGTCTAAGCTTCCTTGTCGTTTATAAGGTGCTCCCCCAGCCTTACTTAAACTAATTTACCTCCGCTGCGCCAAGCGCGTAGCTACCGCTAGGTGGGCTACCTACGGTAAGTAGGCTAACCGCAATTATAGGTACTACCAACGACTAAATAAGTCGTATTAACTAGTAAGTCTAAGTGCGTTAGTTTAGGTTCTAATAGCTAATAGACTAGGTCTCTAAGGCCTTCTATAGCCGCCTAAATAAGCTACTCGCCCTTATTAATAGGGCTAAGCGCTAGTAGGTTACTAGCGGAGACACGGCTAACCTTAACGCTTGCGTTGCTACCGCCTAGAAGTCCTTTATAAAGGATATTAAGGCCTTAGTATGCACTGGCGCTAAATATAGTCTCCGCTAGCGCCTAAAGGGTAAAGACTTTCCCCTACTTTAAGTATAGGAATTATAGGCCATCTGTTGTACTTTTAAAGGAATTCTTAATATAATACGCGCTTTAGTACGTATTATAGCGTAGGTATTTCGCCATTATAGCGTATGCTAATAGTACCTATAGACTAATATGCCTCCCATTATAAGGGATAAGGAGGAGGATAAGGGTAAGGAGGATAAGGAGGAGGGAAAGGAGGAGGATAAGAAGGGAGAGGAGGAGGAGGATAAGGAAGAAGGGGAGGAGAGGGAGGATTTGCTAGAGCTGTAGAGTATCTATATTTCTATTAGCGTACTACTATTACTCTACTATTGTTCCGTTATCGCCCCACTAGTAAGGTATAATCTTAGTTATAATTAAAAGTTTTTTATTTTTCTACCTATTTTATTTCCGTTTACCTTTTAGGGTAAAGTAATTATTATATGTCTTCTTTACGTTCTTATTAATGTTCTCTACTAGGACCTATTTATTATATTCTTCTAGCTAGCCTTTTTACTTAACTAGGTACTATAGGGTCTAGTTATATTTCTTCCTTCTATGTACTTTTCCTACCTTATATTAGTCCTCTTAGTCCACTTAATCGTCTAGCTTAATAGGCCCTAGTAAAGGGTCTCTAGTAGTGCCCTTATATTATTTATATAGCTTTAGCAAGCTAATATAAAATACTAGGTAGATATAATAAGACATAGGTAGATATAGTTAGTATACTTACTTTCTAACTAGTTTAGCTATACTAAAAGGTCTAATAAAGCGTGCTATAAGTTTTTTACTTAGCCTTTTTAGTTTAAGGTTCTTAGTTAATAGTAAAACTAGATCCCCTACTTTATATACCTATAGTTAGTAATAATAATTATAATATTTTACCTATACCTTAGCGGCGTGCTCTTAGCGTTTTACTAGCGCCTTACGTTTAAGGGATATTCTTTTAATCCTTTTAGAGGCGGCTAAAATAGAGCTACTATCGTCCGCCTAAACCTTATATTTTAGATATAGGTAAAACCTATAATAGGTATAGAACGGGCTTATACCTATTATGCTATATTTAGTATTATTATAGGCAAATTCGGCTAGTAATAAAAGGCCTACCTAGTTACTTTGCTTTTTATTATAAAATATATAAAGGTAGTACTCTAGGGTTTAGTTCTAGTATTTTATTTACCCGTCTATTTGCGGGTAAAAGGCCGTACTTAGCCTATGTTTTATCTTTATAGTAAAGTATAATTCTAACCAGAACTTACTAATAAAGATATTGCCGCGATTAGATATAATCCCCCTAGGGGCTCTAAAACAGCGTACTACTTTATTAAAAAAGAGATCCGCGAGTTCGGTTATAGTAATAGTTTTTACTATAGGTAAATATAAGGCTATTTTAGTATAGCGGTCGACTATTATATATATTACGTTATATACCTTATCGCCTTATTTGCTAGGTGGTAGGCCTATAATAAAGTCTATTATAATCTCCTACTATAGCTAATCTAGGTAAGGCAGCGCTTAAAGCTCGCTATAAGGGCGATATTAAGGCGTATATATACGCTAGTATAGATTATAGGTAGAGATATAGCTTATAATATCCATATTTATACTAGGCTAGTAGTACTTACGCGTAAGTAGATCTAAAGTCTTTTTCTTACTAAAGTGCCCAGCTAGGGTATTACCGTAGTAGATCTATAGGAGTTTTATATAAACTACTAGGTCTAGGGGTATATATAGCCTCCCGCGGTAATAAAGTAGTCTATTAAAATTAAACTGCTATACTAGCTTTAAGCGGGCGCGTTAATAGCGTCTCGCCGTATTTACGCTATTGCTACGCTTTTATAGTATAAAGTTATCTATAGTTTAAAGTCCTTTAATAAGCTTAATAACTATTTCTATACTAGACTTGTAGGCACTCTCTTAAGCGCTTACTACTTTAACTTAGGTCCTTATTATATGCTACTTAACGGCATATATATAGGTTACCTAGTTAAACCGTAATGCTATATTACCTAGGTGTACCTCTATTAGGTTACCGGCTTATAGCTATAAAAGTAACACCTTTATAAAAGGCTCGCTTTCCTATATACCTAATAGGACTTTTACCTTAAATTAGTGGCCCTATATTCCTAAAGTCCTTTAGAGTAGTAATAGTATAGTATTTTCTTCTAGCGGACCCCCTACGCTTAGGGGTTACCTTAATAGCGCGTCTATGGGGTTTGTTTTTCCCGCCCTATGCTTAATAATAAAGTTATAGGTAGCTAGGGTTATAGCCTATCTAGCTTACCGTTTATTAAGGGCTTTTACTTTTATAAAACCCTTTAGATTATTATAATTTAAGAGCACTTTTAAGTGGCTTAATAGCCCCTTAATATAGTATCTCTAATGCTTAAAAGCCTCTATAATAGCTAGTAGCTCTTAATTATAGGTTTTATAGTTGCGCTTTACTAGCGAAAGTTTCCTAAACTAAAAGGCTATTAGATACTAAAGGCCATCTTTAAATAGCTGTAATATAATTGCTGCTAGGCCTTATATTAAGGCATCCGTCTTTAACTAAGTTAGTAGGCCTAGTATATAGTGTCGCAAGAGCGGCGCCGTTATAAAGGCGTTGTATAGCCGGCGTATTGCCTACTCCGCCTCCTCTGGCCAATTAAAAGGCCTAGCTTTACGGCCGTTCTTTACTCCTTTTAGGAGATTAGTAATAGGCTTTATAATAGTAGAGTATTTATAGATAAACCGATAATAGAAGTTAGTAAAACCTAAAAAGACCTAGATATCCCTATAGGATTAAGGGCTCTTCTACTTAGTAATAGCTTCTACCCGGCTAGGATCTATTGCTACGCCTTTAGGGCTAATAATATATTTTAGGAACTTAATCTCCTATACGCCAAACTTATACTTCTTAAGGTTTGTATATAGTTAGTATTATTATAACCTATATAGTACTTCTACTACGTAGCGCTAATATTCCTCTAGATTTTTAGAGAAAATTAGAATATTATTAAGGTAGATTATATAGAAGATGTCTACTAGTCCTAATAAGGCCTAATTAATATAGCCCTAAAAGGTTACTGGTCCGTTAGTTAGCCTAAAAGGTAAAACTAAGTACTTAAAGTGGCCGTAGTGCGTGCGGAATGCCGTCTTCTACTTATTACTATAACGGATACAAAGGCGGTAATATATATGCGTTAGGTTTAGCTTAGTAAAGATTTTAAAACCTACTAAACGGTCTAAGGTCTTACTAATTAATAGTAGTATAAGACAATTCTTAATTATTACCTTATTAAGGCTTCTGTAGTCTATATAGAACTATAACTTCCTATTCTTTTTAGGTATAAAGAGGATAGGTACCCTTATAGGACTAGTACTTAGTTAAATCTAGCCTTTAACTAAGGCGTTATCTAAGTACTTCCTTAGGACTTTTAGCTCCTTAGCTAAGAAGTTATAAAGCGGCCTATATAGGGCCTCCTACCCTCTTTTAGGTTAATAGTATAGTTGCCTTAGTAGTATTAGGGTAGCTTTCCTACTTTCTTATAGGAGAATATATTACTAACTTCCTTTAACTATAAGGGGAGGACTAGTAAGCTACTATTGTCTTACTTACTAGGTATTACTCTAAAAGTTAATAGGGCAAAGACCTTAGATTCTGTCTAAAGAGACTCCGCAAAACCCTTAGGGGTTTATAGTAATAGGGACGAGCTATCTAGCTTTTATCGCCACGCCTTCGCCTTACAGTTAATAAGAAGTTAGGCCTTCTTTAACCCTGGTATACCTAGGGTAATAGTAGGGGATATATTAGCTATTTTATAGTAAATAAGGGTTACTTCCCTAATCTTACCCTAGCTGTTTTTTATTCTTAGTAGTACCTTATAGGCCTTATAGTAATATGCCTAAGTTTTATTTAACTAGGAGTAGGTAGGTAGCTTTATATCTAGCGTTTTAAAGTTATACTCTATAGTAAATCACTAGTTAATTATATTTACTTTGGTACTAATATTAAGTATTACTAAGGTCTCCTTCTAGGTCTTCTTTAGGAGGACTTTACCTAAGATAGTAATAGCTTCCTTATAATTTAGTAGGAGCTTATACCCTACAGCTATAAGGGGGTTTAAGGGCGCTTATCTTTTCCCGGTATAAAGGTAGCGTTTATACTACTAGGTAGTAGTTAATTCTATTATTACTCTTTATATTATTACCACCAATGTCCTAGCTACCTATATTTTAAGCAGTTTCCTTTAAGCTAAGTTAAACCCCTAGCAGTATTGCTTCGCCCCGCTATTAAGTCGCCGGCGGTAGTTTTAGAGTCCGCTTTCCCTAAGTTACCTAACTAGGTAGTTTTTATATTTGAGTTTGCGGCGCGCCTATTGCTTCTACCTTATAGGGCGCTTGCGCTCTTCTAGTTTTCCTCTAATAGGGTAGCTAGGGAAACTAGCTAGTTTTAAGTTTAAAGAAATTTTTAATAATTAGTAATAGCAACCTGTAGCTTTAGCTATAGCTTTATAAATAGATATATTATTAGATGCTTTATATTATAAGGAGGGTTAATTTACGCTTCTAAGGAGGTTAGGTAAGCAGCAAACTTATTTACTAGTTAATTAGTTCGCTGCATTGCCTTTATATAGGTTAGGCTTATATAGAGTTCTTAATTAATAGGGCTTTTAATTTAGTTAAGTAGGAATTTTATAAGCTCCTCCTAGGTAAACTGCGTGTCTAAATAGTTATCTTTATACTATAGCTAAAGGGTTTAGTTAGTCCCCTTTATATATTATATAGTAAACGCAACTTTAGTATCCTTATTTATAAAGCTATTGCGCTCTAGGCGGAACGCTAGCTTTAAGCTGTCGCGGAAGTCTTAGTACTTTTATATAAACTTACCATAATACAGAGCAATCTTCTTTATCTTAACGGCCTGTTTTAATAGAGCACCTAATATATTAGTAGCCCTTTACTTAAGGCTTAAATATATTGGGCTACCCCCTAAGTACTCTAATAGGATTATTTAAGGTTATAGAGATGGGTTAGGAATAAAAGTCGACGTTACCTTGCCGTGTTAACGCCGTCTTAGCACTTCTACCTCTTCTCTAAGCAAGTATAGTTTTCTTTGCTCTAGGAGTTGTAGCTTCTCGTTCTCTAGCCGTTGTATTTCTTCCTATATATCCCCTTTACCTATAGCTTCCGGTTCTGTCTGGGACGACATAGGTTCGCCTATGTTATCTTAGGGCCGATCCCCAGTTTTAGTAGTACGTACTGCGCTAGTACGCCCATATCTCGCCATTAGGTTAATAGGCTGCGATATAGTTAATAAATATAGGTCGTCTTCTCGACAAAGGGTTGCTGCTATATAGTCGTAGCCTTTATAGACCGTTATCGGGCCACTACCCCTAAAAAGGGATAAGAATTTAGTATTATTAGGACGCTAAGGTCCTTAGGGCATGTAGTAATATAATAACAGTAACGGGATATAAAGAGTATCTAGTTCTTAATAAAGTAGAACTATAGAACTAAATTCTGCTGTTCTCTAATACGGGGTAACTACGTTTTGTAGGCGCCTTACCTGCGCCTCGCCTGCGCTAAGCCGGTTATAGCTAGTACGTCTCTATGGCCTAATATATACTAAGCGTAACCTTAATATATTTAAAAAGGACTATCTTAGTCTAAAGGACTAGGAGGCTCTTTATATAATAAAAAAATTTCTTTAAATATTCTACTAGGTAACCCTAAAATGCTAGGGATATAAAGTAATGCTTAAGAATATACTCTTTATAATAGACGTTATAATTAAGCACCTTGCGGGAAACCACCCTTATCGCGAAATGGGCAGACCTAGAATGGCGCCGACGGTGGCAGGTAAAGGCTAAAAACCGCACAGAAACCACGTGGAAGACCCCATGGGGGAAACCCACAATCCTATTGTATGAAGATCTAATAAAAGCAGAGGCTATAGCGCTATTTCTCCTTCGTACAGAGGTAATAGGGCTTAACGCATGGCTTGCATCTATTAGAGTACTAGAAATTCTCCCGCGGTGCAAATGTAGGTGGATAAGGTAGATAGTACACTATATATTATTCCAATGTCTATAATACTAAAGGGCGGACCTTATAGTATAATGTGCCTCTAAACGCCTTTAAGACGTCTTAAGCAATAAAAGAAGTGCCTAAGCGGCTGCAAAGTGGCTAGTACAGTTAGGTGCGTTAGCCTAGTTCCGGGCTATAAAGGCAATAAACGCAGAGGATATAAGGGGATACTAGCCCTTTTAAAGCTTAGAGGACTGGTAAAAGAATATAGGCAAAAGGATATAGGTTAAAGGATAAGGGAAGAAGGGGCAGTGTGAGATTGTCCGCGAAGCGCGGTTAGTTGGCTTAATATGCAGACTCTGAGCCAGGTAGAAGGCGAGTCGCCGGCGCCCCGATATCGGAACGCTGTCGTCTCTCCAGCGCGGCCCGCGATTGGGTTTTCTCTAAGATAGAGTTTTTCCTATAGAAGGTATTAGCCTGCGTGGACCCACTAGGGGGACCGGGACGGGCGGTAAATTGAATTTATTATTATTATTAATTAAGCACCTTAATAAATCTTAGGTTAGTCTTTCTTACCCCTTTATTTCCTAGCTAATATATAATAGAAGGAGTATATATCTAATAAGGAGTTCTCTAAACGTATTAAAAATACCTAAAATACCTTTAATAGGTATTACTATAAAACGGATAACTTACCCCTTTACGCCGCTGCGCTTATTCTTTATCTAGCCTATTATATAAGATATATTAAGCAGGTTTAAAAAAAGAAGTGGCGTAAGCCTATACTTAATAGCGTTAAAGAGCTTTAGGAGAGATATTGGAATAGGAGTTCTACGCCTAAAAGTATATCGTTATATAAAAAGCTAGCCCTAGCTTAAGACCTTAATGAGTTTAATAAGATCGCCAAGGATCTTAATAGTATAATATTTCGACTAAAAGGTTAGGACAAGTATAAGGACTTTATCTCTAAGATACTATATAAAATTTTAATAATAGCACTTTAGTAGTGGTCTTAAGAACAGTAACGAAAGCGCTAGCCATGGCTCTCGCTTATAGCAATCAAAATTCTCTTAATTCCGGCAATAAGCAATAACCTAGAGAGAGTCTTTTTAGGAGGATATTGTACGGTATTATAGGACAGAATACAGATAGATTCTGAAACTCTTAAGAAAACAGAGTGTTTAAAGAATTGGCATTAGAGAAGAATTACAAGAGAAATAGGGGATTTTTCTCTAAGTATTTAGCTATTATATAGTTAGGGGGGAGGCCCTATGATACCTTATATGCTTACCTATTCCTACTATAATATCCGCAATATCCGCAATATCTGCAATATCCGCAATATCTGCGATATCCGTAATATCTGCAGTATCCGCAGTATCTGCAATATCCGTAATATCTACCGAACTTTACTAATAACCGTCTGCCTGGTTGGGGTAGAAAAGCTCCGCACAGGGCACTTTATCCTTATTGATTGCGATATTTTATGCATTTTCTATTGGATAAAGGATATTTTATGCTCGCTTATCGCATGATCGAAAACCACACTGGTTATGAGAAGTAGATATAGGTACTGAACCACTGCCCTGTCTTAGACTATAGTGACTTTTACTTTCTTAGGCATGGGTAGATGTTTCTCTACGTTTTGGGCCTCTGACGATCTGCTTAAGGGTTCCTTCCAATTTTCTTCCTCCCACGATGCAAACCCAATACGTTGGAACTCTCCCGAATTTAGCCCAGTACCTTGAAGCAGGAGAGTATAGATGAAACTTCTATCCCGGTTTTGGCCGTGGAGTGTACCATGTGCGATAACTGCGAACCATACAGGGGTATGTGGCGGGGGGAGTTCGACGTCCGTCGAAACTGGAGTACCAAGCTTGTCGACATCCGGTGTAACAGCTGCAGAACCGTCTGTTTCTTCGTCAAGGTCCCAGTTTGGCGCCTTATCATATGCAGATGAGCGCCATGCTAGAAAGATGCGCCGACTTCCGTCAGCGTCTCTCACTCCCACCACCCCCGGCCTGACATCCGCTTCCAAAGTGATTGAACCGGAACTGCGAGAGCCAGTACCCGACTCTTTGACATCTAGGATAGTAGCTAGTCGCTGCGTATGATGTGGCCAGAGCCCCGGCCAACATATTTCGCCATCTACAGATGCCCAAGACCAAGTCGGTGCAATGCCGGTTCTTCGACAGGGTTGCCAAGTGCACCACAATAGACCTTTGTACAACGAGACGGGCCAGATTCCAGCAATGCAGTTGTATTTTACGGACCTTGAGAGCGCATCGGAAACTCCTCGAATAGCCGCTAGTCTATCGCTAATGTACGTAAGCTGTCGTTCAGTGAACTTTTCGACGATTCGGGCCCAGGCAAGCACTAGACTGTCCCACTCAGTTTCCGTCCTATTTGATGCAACGGATATTGGCAAACTCTGATTGCTACTTGATATTGGAGATGTAATCCAACGACTTTGAAGCTCTGCTATATGTGCATCTGCATCTCGCGGGTCCCCTTTCCACGAGCTTTGCTTCCCTTTTCTTTCTGTGATAAAGACACACAACTCCTGAGAAAGAGGGTTCTTCTCGTAAAATCGCATAGACTGACATCTCCAAGTTACGCTATCGTTCTCAAAGGACAAGGTCCGATTTGACAGGAGTTGTTCCTGGAATACCCAGGCGCGGCGATGGAGCGGCGATGTTTTAACTCGCATTGCCCATGTATATGACATCTTGTCAACACAGGCAAAGATAGGCCTATGCTCTCCGTCAGATATTCCATGATGTTGAATTGGAAGCTCGCAAGGCCTCGTGGCAAGAGGATCCCTGCTTACAAATAATCCAACTGTTCCGTCAGTCGCATGAGTGGCGGCAATCGTGAGGAGGGCATTTCGATAGACGTCACACATACAAATGGCTTCTTTCTCCCAATCATTTGGATCATCTTGGATAATGCACAGTGAATCGATCCAAAGGTACCGTACGTGGAGCTTTCGAGTCACGATTACTGAGTCCACGAACGTCTTGCTCATTGCAGACATCGGGATCCCCCTTTTATGCTCGAGCAATGTATCCTTTAAGGTCCTGAGTAGCTCATGCTTGCCCCAACAATGACTCAACGCAATGTAATGACCACGTTCTTGCCTATCCGGTTGGTATAAGAAAGGTTGTTGCGAACCATCTGGAGGGCCCACATCGAGAACCCTGGTCGGCAACGGGGTACTCTCTGGCTGGGTTTTCCTGCATATCTCATGATTTTCTAAGCATTCAGCTACCCAAGCTGACACCAACCTAAAGGTAGTATCAGATCCTGTATGAGGATCATCCGTGGCTGTACAAGATTTAACAGCCTCCAGGACCCTATCTAGAATCGCATATAAGAAGTTTGACTCTATGACTTCTGAACTGCTCCGCATATATTTCCCACTAACCTGGCAGCTTGGGACTATGAATACCGAAGCGTAAACTTGTAGAACTCCTTTCTCCGCTTTTGGAAGATTTTTTGGTGTCGCTCTCATCAGAGCTCTTAGCATCTAAAGAAACTAAAAATTGAAGATTATCACCAACGGTCTTGGCCATTACGGACATGTTTCTAGGTTCAGTAGTTTGCAGGAATTCCCCAAGATGGGTCGTTATCATTCGACATAAGTGACAAGCCAATCTTGAGCCATCCAGTAGACTAGAAACGGTTTCGTGTAGGACCACGTCGGCTTTCTCGGAGAGGTTAAGCTGCTGGCTGAATCTACGGCAGCTTTGGCAGAGCATCTTATTTTAGTTCCCTTATCGCAGGGATTAATGTTGGAGGGTATAAGAAGATGCATAAAAGGCATGAAAGTGGTGATAGTAGTAGATAGAGCGACAAAGTACAAAGCTGCTAAGCTTTAAACGGGCACGCTAAGCCTAATATAAAAGGCCAGCAAAATAGCACTTTACAATAAAAGCCTTTTATTTAATAAAACTAACTTGAATTTTGATATTCAATATTAATATTAACATCTTACAAAAAATACATAACACAATAGCTCTTAGAGCTCTCGGAGCCCCGCGCGAGCCTCCGCCAAGGCTTACACGCTCTTTAGGCACCTCGTTCCTTACCTTTTCCTTCCTTATGTCATATCTTGTATATAGATCGTAATTCTAGCCCGCGGAGGGGAACTCTGCTCTTATATATAGCTAATTAAATATCCTTTACAAAGTCTAGCATCTTATATTAGGGTGGCGCAGAAGGCTATATGTAATAAATTAGAGAGAAAGTAGACTGGACTCGCCCAACGTAGTGCTATTATGAAACGCAGATACACGTACTTGTGCCTGTATTACGGCCCTTTACAGCAGAATTATGTTAGCTTACGGAATGAACGGGACTAGGTCTGACAAGTCCAGATATTAATATATATTGATTCTGATCACCAAATTTTAGTAATCTGTGTCTAGGTGCGCTGCCTATTTAAGTTTAGCGGGGCCCCGACACCCGTTTTCGGGTATCGCTCTCTCGCTTAGCCGACCGCTGCTTTTAACGTCTATAAAATGCTTTATCACCTTTACTGCCCTCTCTACCAGCTCTTCCTCCCTTGAATTCCACTTCTGCCTTCATTATACCCCTGCTGTAAGGCCCCACCCTCGCTACCCTACACCTACTCCTTAACGCCGACCTTCCAATTACGACTAATACCGAGATGCGCACCCTCTTAGCTAACTTCTAAATGTTTAACTATTATTTCCGCTCCTGGGGCCTATATACTACCATTATATTAAATTTAGGGAGACCGATATTAAGTATCCTCTAAGCCTCTTTTCCTCTTTGCCTTGCTTTTCGTTTGTTCTCCTCTCTAGTACTCTTTTTATTACTGTTTATGTTCTTAGTCTTTGCTCCTAATATCTATATAGCCCTATTTCGCCCGTTTTCTATCGTCTTAGTTCTAATAGAGGATTATCTACCCCGGATTTAAGACACTAACTTAACCCTTATACGTCGTACCGGAAATTGCTTTAGCACTAGCACTATATTAGGTTATTATTATAGGTAACTAAAGAACACGCCTTATCCTTACTACTTTAAGAGTATAACTTAGGTAGTTGTAGCTAGATTAAGAAGTTATAGAGCCCAAATTGCAACTGGTTACTAAAACACAATTACCACAGCAGTATAGTGTAAGTAGGGCAGAAGGAGGCAGCAAAGGGCAGTAGGAGGCTTAGAGGATAGGTAGACTTAATTAAAGGACCGCTATATCAACCTTATAACTATAAAGGAAATGCCTTACTATATAAAGCTACCATAGTGGCAGAATGGGTCTATATACCCCTGTCAATGCTTAATATAGAGTGCTCGCTAAATAACTCTAAGTTAGTTAACTCTATCTCTACTACGGAGTTTCTATCTTATATAAGAACGGGTAATATACTATAGCAATTAAATACTATAAACTAAGGCCAATATACTAGGATCTAGGGTTTACTATTAGCCCCCTAAATCCTAAGTATTAGCTTTAGTCCGCTTTAAAAAGGCTAGATTTAAACTTTATAAAAAATAGCTAAGGATATATAGCCTCAATTTAACAGCAATACTATAGTAAGTTGTCTATCTGGGAGCTATATTATTCTATATAAGGGGCACCTAAAGCATCTACTTTTAAATTGGCGAGAAAGTAAGTAGTAATATAGCCGAGAGGGGTGGAGTAAGCTAACTTAATACTATTAATAAATACCAATACTGCCTCTGCTTCCGGGAGTTACGGATAAAGTATTACTAATATAGGTCCTAGTACAGCAAGGCGCAGACAGTAATAGTTGCACCCCTTTATATATTTGCTAGCTAAAAGAAGCGGTATCCTACGAGGAAACTTAAAGGATTTAGTAGGGGGAATAATGCGCAAATCTCAGATAACTCTCTAAGTGGTTCCTCTAGCTAGGGGCTAACTTACTAGGCCAATTCTAGCACTAAAGGCACCACCAATTCCAAGGGGATGGGCGCAATATTTATGCACTGTAATATCTTCACCAGAAGCTACCTAAGCTAAGCTACTACTTTAGCAAGGTTAGCGGCAAGCTAAGGACTAACCTATACCAAAAGCACGCCTATAAAGAATATACACTCTTGCTTATTTCTGGATTATCTTACTTAAAAAGACTACTTACCTATTCTACGTCTTTTTGTCCCAAATTTTAACCTATAAATAGATTATTAGACTTTCTATAATCCTGCGGAATTAACTACCTAGTTACCTAAAGCTAAACCAGTTTCTTAATCGCCCTACTTTAAAGGGTCTGCCTTAAAACCTAGCGGGCAAAGCTGGAAACCTACTAAGGGAAACAACTATTCTATACCAATTATAGATCTTATAGGTTCTATCCTAAAAAAAAAAGTTACAAAGCGCTAGGAAGCTAGAGATGGCTTAACTAGGACCTAAGGTAGATGCATATATAGCTAGGTTATAGTAATAGCATCTAATACTACGTAGGAAAATTATCTATTATAAACGACAATCCTATTAGAAAAACTAGTGTTAATAGCCGCGATAACGATCATTACAATGACGATAATAGTAATGATAATAATGGTAATAATGACTTCCTTTTAAATGTAGAAGACCTTATTTCTAAGAAACATTAAAGAAGCGTATCAAGAGCCAGTTCTGGCCCTAGGCGTATGGCCGCTAAGCAGCTAGACGGCAATAGGGGCTAGGAGGACGGTGTTCTCTATAATAGGTATAGATCTAGATCTGGGTCTAAAACTGGAGCTAGAGTTAGGATTAGAGTATTAGTTAACGGTAAAGGTAAATATATTATATTTGAAATTTCTTTATAATTAGTTTAAGAAAATTGCTTACACTATACTATAGATAAACTAGCTATACTAAATGCTGGAAAACTATATAGCGGCACACCCCACTACGGCACCTAAAGCCTTAAGCCTACTACCGTTAGCGACTAGACTGGCTTTACTTCTATTTCTAGTATTCTAAGTAATATTACGGTTAGTCACCTAGGTGCTAACCTAGAGAGCACTAACGGCATTAATAGTAGTTAGAGCCCTAATGACTAAACCTATAATACTAGCGGAAGTACTAATAAGCTAGACTAAGAGGCATCGGCGCCTAAAAGCCGCTACTATAAGCAGAGACAACGCAGTCCGGATTCTTTAAATAACGCTAACTCTATCTATAGCGGTCCGCTTAGCAGCCTAATCGGGGAATTAGCTTATAATAAGGCTTTAGCTAAGGTAGTAGCCCGTAACCTTTTTGCTTATAACCGCACTAACGGAGTACCCTATAATTAACTTAGTTTTAAAAAGGTAGATAAGCGGCCAGAGAAGCCGGTCGGAATTATTTTAGTCTCGAAATACTCTTTAACCCCCTTTAAGAATTTCAATTAAGGCAGCCTTAAGAGAATTATAAATGATATAGGTGCCTAGGGTAAGGTATTGGTCCCTAATCGCTCTAAAATAATGCAGAGAAGCGGCTCTGGCTCTAACAACGCTAGTAACTATATAAGTAATTAGAACGCTAATACTCTCCAGGAGTAAGAGAGTAGGTTATAAAATAGACTAGACTATACCTATATAACTAGGATCGGACGTTTTAATTCCCGTAATAAACTTATTAGAGAAAAACTATAGGACAAATCTGCGGTAATAGTTAACGATTTTTACGCACTAAGTCCGACTAAGGTAAATACTAATAACGTTTACGGCAAATACCTTTATAGTAAGAAAGTTGACTTTAGACAAGATAGTGACCAGCATTTAGAGTAAATACCCTCTTAAAGTGATTTAGCTATGGAGTATTATATTAGTAGCAATCCTGCGGAGAGTGATGTAAGTTTAAGAAGAGCGTATTCTTAAAGAGCTTATTAAGGTATGCCAAAATAGTCCTAAAACTATCCCAGCCTATCTAATATATTTCCTTAGAAAATGCCATTAACGAGCATAGTTTAGCTAAGAACGTTAATAGATTAGACTCTATCTATTAACTATTACTAAAATAGTAAAGTTAATACGCTCCACTTTAAATTGAGGCTCCACTATTTAGTATTAGTGCTCTACCTTGGAATACTTCTACTTAGAAACAGTCCGCCTCGTCCATTAATTCCTCTACGCGCCCTTAAGATAGTCAATCCGCTAAGCGACGTAAAAGCTTAGGGGCGAAAATAATAAAGGCTAAAAAGATAAAGAAAATAGGGCAATTATTATTATTAGATCCTTATAAACAGAAAATACTCCTTTATATATATCCACCTAACGGAAATAAGAAGGGTTATACGGTTGAGTATATTAAAGCTATTTAACTTATAAATAGCGGGTCTATGCTATCTACTGTAAAATAGATATTATTAGAGGTACCAACGGATAGTCTAGTAGGAGAAGAGTATTATAGCTAGTTTAAGGGCTTATTTAAGATAAAGTTTAGAGAAGAGGAGTAGGACCTGCAACGGGAGAAGCGGCTTTAAAAGATAAGGAGATATCTATATTATAGAGAGGATAACGATTATATAGTTGAGTGTGTTAAGGCTCTTCGCGTTACAGAGGATAGATCTATACGATATACTATTAGATAGGCGTTATTAGCGGTATCGGAGGATAATCTTGGAGAAGATCTGCTTAAATAAGCTAAGAAACTATTTAAGGAGAAGTATAGAGGGGAGAAGTAGGAGTAGCAGCTTTGGAAGAAGCAGGAAGCTACTAACTAAAACACTAAAGTAAAGGTTAGTAGATTTGGAGAAGGTGACGGGGTATTTTAGCTGGCTGTAATAGTTTTATCATTCCTTATCTGGCGTCGGTATTAAAGAAAGAATAACATTTTTAGTATTTTATATTTGGTAAGTTAACTAATTGCTTTTAGCTTAGGTGTAAAATATACTTTTAGTAATTAGATAAACTAGCGAGGTAGATAAAATCTAGTAATTGCTTCTACTAAAAGGTTATCCCTTAAGAAGGTGACCCCCTTACTAAAATCACCCCCTATAAACCTACTTTATTAAGCGCCGTAAATCTTACTATAAAAAGGTTAAAGCTAGTCCTTTATTATAAATACCTATTAACTCTATTATTTAAAGATGTTTTTATTTTAGAATAACGATATACTTCTTCAGCCTAATATATCTATTGACATTAATAAAGTAAACTGTTTTATTAATGGCGACCATAATACGCGTATTATAATATATTAGCAATATATAAGCCAGTTAATAAATTCGCATATTTACCGAGCTTTCCTCTAAGAAATACCACATAACGATCGCGAGAAATTATTTAAGAGCATAGACAAACAAGTACTTTTAAGATTACTTCCCTATATAGACTATAACTAAGCTTAGGACGTCCTTATAAAATACTATAGGGAAACCAACCCTATAATTGAAATTCTTAATTATATTAATGACCAACAGCGAGCACTATTAATATTCGCGCTTATAAAAACAGCTTATATAAGAATATTTTATAATATAGACGAGGAAAGCAAGGATAAAGCTATTTGTAGTAGGACGAAGCAGATCAGCTCTATACGCTCGTTATGCCCTTAATTCCTGCAAATATAAGTTAGAAAAAATTAGAAACTTTATATAAGCTTACCTTAATTGGATGGAAAATCTATAGCATCGATAGAGTAAAGTGAGAAGCTGCGTCGTAATAGTTATGGATGAAATTCGTGCCGTTACATAACCTTTAGCAAGACTATTGTGTTATTATTCACTATACCACCTTAGAAGAACACGGTTTATTTAAATGGCAGAATATCTTAGCTAAGTTATTAATCTGTAAGGATATAAGCAGGAACCCTACGCGTTCCGCAAGAGTCCCTACTACTACTTAGGCTAATTTAGCTATAGGCTGGCGTTATAGAGCTTTATAAATGCCGCATCTAAATGCAGTTTAAGCTAAGGTGGTGCATTTGTAGCTTAGTAACCGCTAAGCTATACCTGCTAACTAACTTCTAATATTGCGAGTCCTCGATAAATTTCGCAATAAAGCATTAAAATGTAATGGTTGACTTAATTTATCTATCTAGTAAAGGCTAGTAAGCCACCTTACGCTACTAGAAGATCGATTCTTAATATAAAGAAAATAACTCTATATTAAACGGACTTGTGTATTCTATTGATTTATAAAATAGAAGAGACTATATATATATAGTGTAGGTATAGGAATAGGTAATAGAAATAGGTAATAAGACATTTAATAAGATATTTAGTTATAAGTTAAGAGATAACTAAGACAAAGTATATAAATACGATCTGGGTTAATAGATAGTAGTATAATAGTGGTAAGGGAATCTAATTTAGGTCGATACTCTATAATTAAAATCCTTAATTATTTAAACGACTAATAATAAATACCGCCATTATATTATCCTCCTAGATGCCGCCGTACTACTAGACTATCTCTTTCTCATATAATGAGCGTATCTCCTATTATATTTTACTTTGGAAACCTAGCAATTAGAATAGGCTCTCTAACTACGTAAGTCTCTATTAAGCGCTTCTAGGAATTCGAGGGCTCTATTTATATAAACTTGTAGGTGCTTAGCAAAAGTGTCCGCTTATAGAAAGTTTTTATTGCATTTTTGGCAGTTATATTTTGAATTTAATATATCTAGATATATTAGAAATAAAAAAGAGTCGTAATATAAAGCCGAACTTATAAGATTGTCTATATCGAAGCATATTTAACCTACTAGCGTAGCTCTTATAACAGATATTACAATTTATTTATAGAGCTAGTATAGACAGTTCCGAAGCGAAAGTGTTATCGCTATCTATAGGAGAGGTCTTTTCCTGCTATATAAGAGGTATAAATAAATAGCCTTTATACATTTCTAAAGAACTATTAGGAGTTGCTAGGAGGGTTTACTATAGTTCTATTTACTTAGTTGTTATACCTAACTAGGTAAGTAAATTGCTAAATATTTCTAAGGATAAAGGGCTAGCTATCTAAAGGGTCTTATTCTAAAGTGGTTAATACTCTACTAACTCTGGATACACTATATAGGACTCCTAAACCTTGCTTCGGGTCTCTCTAATATATCTATCGTTTATCTTTGGCATCGGTGTTAATAGATAACCTAAATTAAGAGATTGTTACAGTATCTCCTCTAAATTAGTAAAAGTTCCGTATATTAGAGGCTTCCACGCGCTATTATTATCTATTATCTCTATAAGTGCCGAAGCTAAGAAGTCCCACCCTAGATTTATATTGTTATTGCCGGAATCTTTAATTAAGTAATCCTTAGGGCTGTTATCTACACTTTCTATTCTAATACTAAGGCTGTTAATTGTTGATAAAGTTTATAAATCGCGGCCTAATAGTACTTGCTTTTTATTATATAAAGTATTAGGAGTAGGTAACTATACGGGTTTACTAAGGGTAGTATAGTTATGCGGATCTACTAACTTATGTGTTATTAATACTGGCCACCTTAGTAAGCGTATAATGGTTATAGACATAC